>Ga0209355_1002260_pt1 | contig 10795 bp, 10 predicted proteins | sample LauGreSBDMM110SN_3_FD_187563 | JGI IMG/M metagenome (GOLD analysis project Ga0209355, IMG submission 187563) | Freshwater lake microbial communities from Lake Michigan, USA - Sp13.BD.MM110.SN (SPAdes) (version 2) | ecosystem: Environmental > Aquatic > Freshwater > Lake | place: Lake Michigan...
CCATGTCACTTGCGGATTACGACTTAAACCGTTCCAATCCCAAGGGATCGACGGGTCTCGTAACTTATTTATGACCCAATCATGACTTGCACGATCCACTGCTTGTTTGAGTTCCATTTTGGCTTAGTTTGTATTTTATATAATGCGTCAATTATTAGGGGTGGTCATCTATTCCCCAAAACCACCTCAAGTCTTTAAATCCTCTGCCATACGAGCGAACTCGCGCATGAGCCGGCGCTTGTAGAAAGCGTGCACCTGATTATACTATGCTTTTGTGCACCGTCCCATTGTTTTTACTCGTCCTGCTCCTCGTGCTCCTCAATGATGGGCCTCCAAATTTCTCTCTCACAATCCAGGAACCACCTCAAAAGGTCATTTGGATGGTACCAGGTGGTGTGAGCCGGCGCATCGCTGAACTCCACACCTTTCACGTTGTGCGCACCACCCATCACACTGTTCGTGAACTGGAAGGGAATGTAGTTGGTGCCCTTGATAGCAAAGTAGGTGCTGGCGCTCGAATAGAGCTTTTCCTTGCGCCACATTTTCTTGTACATGAAGCGCTCAAACACCATGTTGCCGTCCACCATTTCACCCTCTGCAACCAGGTGGTCGTGCACCCCATACTCCTTGTACTCGTGAAACACGATGAACTTGGTGGCGTTCAGCTTGAGCACCACTGTCAGCCACTCGCAGTACTCATCCACCCGAATCTTCAACTCCGGGTACACATCGCACAACTTTTCCAGCACTTGGGACCCGACCACCTCGTTCTCGCGGAAAATCCGCTCGAAGAGGCTGAACATTGTCTCAACGTAGGTGCAGATACCCTTGTGATAGTCCTTGTGCACACGCTTGGCAATCGTATGTAACAGGTGCTCGGGAATATCCGCATCCTCCATCGTCTTGTACATCGCGTTGCCTATCGGCACCTTCATTGCAACCCTCGCAGTTTGAATCGTATTTCCAAATAAGCATCAATTTCTTAGACCCCCAAACCAGCTAAGCCCATAAGCGGTTAAGCCTTTAGATCCTCTTAAACCCCAAAACCGCTTATCGCGAAAAGCGCTCAAGTCTTTAGATCCTTCGCCATTCCAGCGAACTCGCACATGAGCCGATCTCGGCACATCTTGTACTCTGGGTTACCTGCGGATTGCTACTTATTCCATACCAACACCATTTCTTATTCGGGTTCGCTTGAACGATATTCAAGGTTATGTTTGGATTTTCACTTAATAAACTTAAATCCCATGGCATATCAGGATTTGCCTGTACGATATCCCATGTAATATTTGCGTTTATACTCAAGCCCCACCAATCCCACGGCTTGTTCAAATTTGCTTCTACGATTTCCCACGTTATGTTAGCGATGCAACTTAGCTCATACCACTCCCATTGCTTATCCGGGTTTGCTTCTACAATGTCCCATGTTATATTTGCGTTATAACTTAAAGATTGCCAACGCCAACGTGTTTCAAACGCAGGGTCCTTTAAGATACTAAGAATCCAATCGCGCTTGGCAATTTTCACTGTCTCTTTGAGTGTCGCCATTCGGGCTCTTCGGGCGCCTCGCAGTTTGAATTATATCTTTTAATATGCGTCAATTTCTTTGGGCACCCCCAAAAACGGTTAAGCCTTTAGATCTAGATCCTTCGCCATTCGAGCAAAGTCGCGCATAAGCCGCTCCCGACACATCTTGTACTCTGGATTACAATAAGCTTCTTTGAATGCCCGCTGAATCCTCCGTGTGGCTATAAAACGCCACACCGTGCTCTCTATTTCAACGAGAGGGTAGCGTAACACATTGGAATTTTGACTCAAAGAGCTCCAACGCCAGCGCTTATCCGGGTTGGCTTGTACGATATCCCATGTTATGTTAGGATTTCTACTCAAAGAGCTCCAACGCCAGCGCTTATCCGGGTTGGCTTGTACGATATCCCATGTAATACTAGGGTTTCCACTCAACTTATTCCAATCCCATGGCTTATCCGAGAAGGCTTGTACGATGTCCCATGTTATGTTAGTGTTGCTACTCAAGACGCCCCAATCCCAAGGGATTGACGAGTCCTGTAGCTTACTAAGAATCCAATCGCGCTTGGCGTTGTCCACGCTCTCTTTGAGATATATTAAGCCCATTTTAGGTTTGAATCATACTCTCAAATAAGTGTCATTTTTTAAGAGGTGAATGGGGGGAAAATATGATCCCCAAAACGTGCAAATGCCTTAAATACTTAAATCCTTCGCCATTCCCGCAAAGTCACTCATGAGCCGCTCCCGACACATCTTGAATTCAGGGTTACAATAAGCTTTTTTGAAAGCTCGCTGGATCCTCCACGCGGCTATGAAGCGCCACGCGATCCTTTCGATTTCCCCGGGTGGCACTTTCAACACATGTGGATTACGACTTAATCTCTCCCAATCCCATGGCTTATCCGGGTTAGCTTGAACGATTTTCCATGTTATTTCCGGATTTCTGCTTAATTTCCAATACCAGTATTTATTCCGATCATAAGCAGGTACATTTTCCAATTTGATATTTGGATTGTCACTTAAACTATCCCAATGCCAGAACTTATTCGAATCTGCTTGAACGATTTCCCATGTTATGTTAACATTACGACAAAGATCATACCAATCCCATGGTTTATCTTTATTTGCTTGAACGATATCCCATGTTATATTAGGATTGACACTTAACTTAGACCAATTCCATGGTTTATTTGGGTTGGCTTGCACGGTCTCCCATGTGATACACGCGTTACTACTTAAGGCTTCCCAATTCCATCTCTTTTTGAGGTTGGCTTTGATGAAGTCCCATGTCATGTTAGGATTACTACTTAACCTATACCAGCTCCATGGCTTATCGGGGTTGGCTTGCACGATTTCCCACGTCACTTGTGGATTACTACTTAAGGCTTCCCAATCCCATGGCTTATCAAGATTAGCTAGGATGAATTCCCGTGTTAGATTAGGATTGACACGTAACTCAAGCCAATTCCATGGTTTATTTGGGTTGGCTTGCACGATCTCACATGTGATACATGCGTTGCTACTTAACAGACTCCAATTCCAAGGCTTACCAATATTAGCTTGAATGAAGTCCCATGTCATGTTAACATTACGACTTAAACAATCCCAATTCCATGGTTTATCCAAGTTGTTTTTCACAATGTTAGATGACATGTTAGCGTTGAGACTTAAATGAGGCCAACTCCACGGCTTATCAGAGTTTGCTTGTACAATGTCCCATGTCACTTGTGGATGAGAACTTAGCCAATACCAATCCCATGGCTTATCTAGGTTGGCTTGTACGATATCCCATGTCACTTGTGGATTACGACTTAACTCACCCCAATCCCAAGGGATCGAAGGGTCTTTTAGCTTACTAAGAATCCAATCGCGCTTGGCAATTTTCACCGTGTCTTTGAGTGCGAATATTTTCGCCATTCTTGATTTGAATCGTATTTCCGAATATGTGTCAATTTCTTTGGCGACCCCAAAAAACACGAGGCGAGGAGCGCTCAAATCTTCAAATCCTCTGCCATACCAGTGAACTCGCACATGAGCCGATCTCGGCACATCTTGTACTCCGGGTTACTATAAGCTTTTTTGAAAGCTCGTTGGATCCTCCACGCGGCTATAAAGTGCCATGCGGTCCTCTCCATTTTGGCGAGAGGATAGCGTAACACATTTGGATTGCGACTTAACCACCTCCAATCCCATGGCTTATCCGGGTTTGCTTGTACGATATCCCATGTAATGTTTGGATTGCGACTTAACCATATCCAATTCCATGGCTTACGCCGGTTTGCTTGTACGATATCCCATGTTATGTTTGGATTGCCACTTAAAGTGCGCCAATCCCATGGCTTATTAGGGTTGGCTTGAACAATGTCCCATGTAATGTTTGCATGGCGACTTAACTCATACCAATCCCATGGCTTATCCGGGTTGGCTTGTACGATATCCCATGTTATGTTCGGATTTCTACTTAACCTTTCCCAATCCCATGGCTTATGCCGGTTAGCTTGTACGATATCCCATGTAATGTTCGGATTGCCACTTAAATATTCCCAATTCCATGACTTATACCGGTTAGCTTGTACGATATCCCATGTGATGTTCGGATTAAAACTTAAACTACACCAATCCCATGGCTTACCAGGGTTTGCTTGTACGATATCCCATGTTATGTTTGGATTGCCACTCAATATATCCCAATTCCATGGCTTATCCGGGTTTGCTTGTACGATATCCCATGTAATGTTTGGATTGCGACTTAATTTCCACCACTCCCATGGTTTATCCGGGTTGGCTTGTACGATATCCCATGTTATGTTTGGATTGCCACTTAACCATCCCCAATCCCATGGCTTTCCAAACGTAGGACCATTTAGGATACTAAGAATCCTGTCGCATTGGGCGATGTTTACCGCCTCTTTGAGTGTGGCCATTTTGGCTTTGAATTGAATTTTAGAATAAACGTCAATTTCTTGGAGGTGAATTTAGGGAAAGTAAGATCCCCACAGAAGATCCCCAAAAGCACCCATAAGTACTCATAGATCTTTCGCCATGCCCGCAAACTCTCGCATGAGCCGGTCACAGCACATCTTGTACTCCGGGTTACTATAAGCTTTTTTGAAAGCTCGCTGGATCCTCCATGCAGCTATAAAGCGCCATGCGTTCCTCTCGATTTCGGCGAGAGGATAGCGCAACACATTGGAATTTAGACTCAAAACGCTCCAACCCCATGGCTTATCCAGGTTGGCTTGTACAACGTCCCATGTCACTTGTGGATTATTACTTAAAGCCCCCCAATCCCAGTCCTTGTCCGGGTTGGCTCGTACGATATCCCATGTAATGTTTGGATTGCTACTTAAAGACATCCAACGCCATGGCTTATCAGGGTTGGCTTGTACGATGTCCCATGTAATGTTGGGGTTCCAACTTAAGCATCTCCAATCCCATGGCTTATTAGGGTTGGCTTGAACAATGTCCCATGTAATGTTTGCATGGCGACTTAACTCATACCAATCCCATGGCTTATCCGGGTTGGCTTGTACGATATCCCATGTTATACAAGCGTTGCTACTAAAATCTTCCCAATCCCATGGCTTATTCGGGTTGGCTTGGATGATGTCCCATGTTATATTTGAATTTCTACTTAATGAATACCAATTCCATGGCTTACGAGGGTTGGCTTGTACGATATCCCATGATATATTCGCATTGCCACTTAAATTATACCAATCCCATGGCTTATCTAGGTTGGCTTGGATGAAGTCCCATGTGATGTTAGGGTTGCTACTTAACCAATCCCAATTCCATGGCTTATCAGGGTTGGCTTGTATGATATCACATGTAATGTTCGCATTGCTACTTAAGTATTCCGATTCCCATGGCATATCAATGTTAGCTTGAATGAAGTCCCATGTTATATTAGCATTGCCACTTAAACAATACCAATCCCATGGCATCGAAGAGTCCTGTAGCTTACTAAGAATCCAATCGTGCTTGGCAATTTCCATCGTCTCTTTGAGCGTGGTCATTCTTGCAATTCTGGATTTAAATTCCGAATAAGTGTCAATTTCTTTGGGGACCCCAAAAACGCGCTTAAGTTTCTAGATCCTTCGCCATACCTGTGAACTCGCACATGAGCCGATTACGGCACATCTTGTAAGAAGGGTTACAATAAGCTTTTTTGAAAGCTCGTTGGATCCTCCATGCAGCTATAAAGCGCCATGCGGTTCTCTCGATTTCGGCTTGAGGCATGCTTAACATTTGCAAATTATAACTTAATTCTTTCCAATCCCATGGCTTATCCATGTTCGCTTGTACGATCTCCCACGTGATTTTCGCGTTACTACGTAACCCTTTCCAATACCATGGCTTATCTGGGTTGGCTTGTATGATGTCACATGTCACTTGTGGATTATAACTTAATTCTTTCCAATCCCATGGCTTATCCATGTTCGCTTGAACGATATCCAAGGTCATGTTTGGATTCTTGCTTAATCCTTCCCAATCCCATGGCTTGTCCATGTTTGCTTGTACGATCTCCCATGTTATATTAGGGTTCCAACTTAAGTAATTCCAATTCCATGGCTTATCAAGGTTAGCTTGAACAATGTCCCAAGTTATGTTTAGATAAGCACTTAAGAAACCCCACTCCCATGGCTTATCCGGGTTGGCTTGTACAATATCCCAAGTTATGTTTGGATTACGACTTAACCAATACCAACTCCATGGCTTCTTCCGGTTTGCTTGAATAATGTCCCAAGTTATGCTTGGATTCATACTTAGAGAGTCCCAATCCCATGGCTTATCAGGGTTTGCTTGAATGATGTCCCATGTGATGTTTCGGTTTCTACTCAAAGCATCCCAATTCCATGGCTTATCAGGGTTTGCTTGAATGATGTCCCATGTGATGTTTCGGTTTCTACTCAAAGCATCCCAATTCCATGGCTTTTCAAGATTGGCTTGAACGATGTCCCATGTGATATTCGCGTTGCTACTTAACACTTTCCAATCCCATGGCTTATGCGGGTTGGCTCGTACGATATCCCTTGTTATGTTAGCGTTGCTACTTAAAGCGCGCCAATCCCATGATATCGAAGAGTCCTGTAGCTTACTAAGAATCCAATCGCGCTTGGCACTTTCCACCGTGTCTTTGAGCGTGGTCATTTTAGCTATTTTGGGTTAAATTACGAATATGTGTCAATTTCTTTGGCGTAACCCCAAAAACGCGTAGCGCTCAAGTATTCAGATCCTCTGCCATACCAGTGAACTCACGTATGAGCCGATTACGGCACATCTTGTACTCTGGATTACAATAAGCTTTTTTGAAAGCTCGTTGGATCCTTTGTGCGGCTATAAAGCGCCGTGCGGTCCTCTCGATTTCAGAGAGAGGGTAGCGCAACACATTAGAATTTTGACTCAAAAAGGTCCAATACCATAGCTTATTTGGGTTGGCTTGTACGATCTCCCATGTCACTTGTGAATTATAACTCAAACCTTGCCAACTCCACGGCTTATTCGGGTTAGCTTCGACGATATCCCATGTCACTTGTGGATTTTCGCTTAAACTATCCCAATCCCATGGCTTATCCGGGTTGGCTTGTACGATGTCCCATGTCACTTGTGGATTTCTACATAAGTATTTCCAATCCCATGGCTTATCTATGTTGGCTTGGATGAAGTCCCATGTGATGTTAGGATTTTCGCTTAAATAGTTCCAATTCCATGGCATATCAGGGTTGGCTTGTATGATATCACATGTTATGTTGGGGTTCCAACTTAAGTATTCCAATTTCCATGGCATATCCGGGTTAGCTTGTACGATATCCCATGTAATGTTTGGATTTCTACTTAAGCAATACCAATTCCATGGCTTATCCGGGTTGGCTTGAACGATGTCCCATGTCACTTGTGGATGTCCACTTAACTTATCCCAATCCCATGGCTTATCCGGGTTAGCTTGAACGATATCCCATGCAATGTTCGTATTGCCACTTAAATTATACCAATCCCATGGCTTATCTAGGTTGGCTTGGATAAAGTCCCATGTAATGTTCGGATTTTTGCTTAAATTGTACCAATTCCATGGCATATTAGGGTTGGCTTGTATGATATCACATGTTATGTTGGGGTTCCAACTTAAGTATTCCAATTTCCATGGCATATCCGGGTTAGCTTGTACGATATCCCATGTTATATTAGCATTGCCACTTAAACAATACCAATGCCAACGTTTTTCAAACGCAGGGTCCTTTAAGATACTAAGAATCCAATCGCGCTTAGTCATTTCCACTGCCTCTTTGAGTGCGAATATTTTCGCCATTCTTGATTTGAATATTATATCCGAATAAGTGTCAATTTCTTTGGGGACCCCAAAAACGCGTAAGCGCCTAAGCGCGTAGCCCTCAAGTTTCTAGATCCTCTGCCATACCCGTGAACTCGCACATGAGCCGATCTCGGCACATTTTGCGCTCCGGATTCGAGTAAGCTTCTTTAAAGGCCCGTTGGATCCTTCGTGCGGCTATAAAGCGCCGTGCGGCAGTCTCGATTTCTGCGAGAGGGTAGCGTAACACATTTGGATTGTTACTTAACCATATCCAGTTCCATGGCTTTTCCGGGTTAGCTTTTACAATATCCCATGTAATGTTTGGATTGCAACTTAACCACCTCCAATTCCATGGCTTTTCCGGGTTAGCTTTTACAATATCCCATGTAATGTTTGGATTTTCACTTAACGCTTCCCAATTCCATGACTTATCCGGGTTGGCTTGAACGATCTCCCATGTTATGTTAGGATTTAGGCTTAAGGAGTACCAATCCCATGGCTTATGCGGGTTGGCTTTTACAATATCCCATGTCACTTGTGGATTTTCACTTAACCACCCCCAATTCCATGACTTATGCCGGTTTGCTTGTACGATATCCCATGTAATGTTTGGATTTTCACTTAACGCTTCCCAATCCCATGACTTACGCGGGTTTGCTTGTACGATATCCCATGTAATGTTTGGATTGCCACTTAAACATCCCCAATCCCATGACTTATGCCGGTTTGCTTGTACGATATCCCATGTTATGTTTGGATTGCGACTTAAACATCCCCAATCCCATGACTTACGCCGGTTTGCTTGTACGATATCCCATGTGATGTTTGGATTGCCACTTAAACATCCCCAATCCCATGACTTACGCGGGTTTGCTTTTACAATATCCCATGTAATGTTTGGATTTTCACTTAAACATCCCCAATCCCATGGCTTGTCCGGGTTTGCTTGTACGATATCCCATGTCACTTGTGGATTTTCACCTAAGTTACACCAATTCCATGGCTTTTCCGGGTTTGCTTGCACGATATCCCATGTCACTTGTGGATTTTTACTTAATGAATACCAATTCCAATGCCTTTCAAACGTAGGATCATTTAGGATACTAAGAATCCAGTCGCATTGGGCGATGTTTACCGTCTCTTTGAGTGTGGCCATTTTGGCGATTGCGGCTATTCTCACTTTGAATCGTATCTCCGATTAAGCGTCAATTTTCTTGGATCGGCTCTGCCTAAAAATTGACAATATCCCATATACCAACCCTACAACACAAATGGCTCGTACTTTCCCACCCGGCAAATATTGGATCGGTGATTTATGCTATGTCTTACAGGACACATGGGAAGAGGTTAATTGTATGTACAATGTCAGTATAACACCGAAAACGTATCGGTCTCGTCGTGTTGGGGGTACACAAGTAAGGGTTTATGCGTGGTGAAAAAACACAAAATTCAAGAGTGGAATACTCGATTAAAAGTGTTAAAAGAGCATGTCGACGAGGCGGTCTCAGAAGCCCCCCCCCAAAAGGATGTAAACGTAGTTCACTTATTCTACGATGGCTGGTACGATGGCGAGTTTGATTAGTGTTTAAAAAAGCCTCGTAAAAACGCCCCCTGTAGTTTATGGTTGGGGCCCCTTGTGTTTTTGGCGATTGTTCATGTGATCCCCTGTAGTCACATGCGATGTCCCTATACTTATTCGAAATTTGAAAGAAGTCCCACTGATCCCGCGCAGGTTCATGGACTATTTCTATAGATCGACACTCAACATTGTTGACCATGCTAGATATAAAGGTAGCTCAAGTCAACAATATAAACTAGAATGACGCTGAAATATAACAAGTGTCGTCATGAAGGCTGTGAGAAAATCAAAAAATTTGGGTTTGTCAATGAAAAGGCGGTATATTGTGGCACACATAGAGCCACGGGCATGATAGATGTTGTAAGTAAAAGATGTGAGCATCTAGGATGTTCATGTGTTTGCCCTGTGTTTAATATTGCAGGAGGCAAGGGGCGATTTTGTTTTGTGCATAAAACACCAGAAATGGTAAATGTCATGCATAAAAAATGCGAATTTCAATCATGTAACCAACAACCTTCGTTTAACTATGAAGGGAGCAAGAAAGGGCAGTATTGTAGTAAGCATAAGTTACCAAATATGATCGATGTTCGAAATAAAAGATGCGAGCATGCAGGTTGTAATATCAATGCTTCTTTTGATCTAGCTGGTGGTAAAGGGCGCTTTTGTGCTTCCCATAAGTCAAGCTTAATGGAAGATGTAAAAAGAAAACGATGTGAACACATCGGATGCAATAAGACTAATCCCGCGTATAATATTTGGGGATTAAAAGTTGGACGTTTTTGCAGAGAACATCGAATCACCGATATGATAGATGTTATTCATAAGCGGTGCGAACATATAGGATGTATGATTATATCACCTGCATTTGATAATCCTGGCGGCAAAGGGCGCTTTTGTGCAAAACATAAGTCTAAAGACATGATAAACGTACAAAGTAAACAGTGTTTGCATGAAGGATGTACCCACCAACCGACGTTTGATGTTCCTGGTGGATTTGGGACTTACTGCTTAAAACACAAAGCGGCGAACATGATCGATGTCAAGCATAAGCTTTGCCTATTGTGCCCCATCACGGCCAAAAATAAACGTTACTTGGGGTATTGCTTTAGGTGCTTTGTACATACATTTCCTGACAATGATATTGTTCGCAATTACAAAACCAAGGAACGAGTTGTAGCCGATAATATAAAAGAGCATTTTCCTTCTAAAGATATCATTATAGATCGTCAGATCCACGGCGGGTGCTCAAGTCGCCGACCGGATATTTTCATTGACATGGGAAGTCATGTTGTTATCGTGGAGATCGATGAAAATCAGCATGAAAATTACGACAGCTCTTGTGAAAACCGTCGGCTTATGGAACTCTTTATTGATGC
>Ga0209355_1002261_pt1 | contig 10793 bp, 8 predicted proteins | sample LauGreSBDMM110SN_3_FD_187563 | JGI IMG/M metagenome (GOLD analysis project Ga0209355, IMG submission 187563) | Freshwater lake microbial communities from Lake Michigan, USA - Sp13.BD.MM110.SN (SPAdes) (version 2) | ecosystem: Environmental > Aquatic > Freshwater > Lake | place: Lake Michigan, USA...
GGTCTCTGGTGAAAACTCCATACAACTTGGTGCAGGCCGAGTCTTGTTGGCGGGTTGGGTGAGAGTTCAAAACGCACCAGCGTAAAAAGTCTTTACGCTTGATGCGCTATAAGTTCAAATGAGCCTTTAAAAATATTACTTTGTGAGTATATGTGTATACTATAACTATACTACTTCAAGGCATTCGAAAGCGGCTAAATTGTTGTTTTTAAATGGGAAAATGGTGACGTGTAGGAGTTTTCACACTGCAGGGGTCGCAAGTTCGAAACTTGCATCTCCCACCGAAAATAACCATATAAATCAAGCACTTGGAGCAATTCAAGTGCTTTTTTTACGCCCTAAAAGTAGTACGAAAACGCCGTACTACTATTTTTGTGCGTGGCACGCGAAATCCTTTGTTATTGGTAGGAATTTCATGTGCAGCCTCGTATTATTTGGCTCCATTCGCTCGATCTTGTTGGTCCACGTGGTATTTATTGGAAGCGGCGCGTGACCAGTCCACACTCCTGCGTGCAATGCTCCAGCATAAGCCAGAAGTAGTCCTTATAACTACTGCGCACCAGTACCTCGTAGATCGGTGCCTTGTCGGTCTGCCATAACCAGATCGACGCCTTAAAGAAGAGCGAGCCGGCGCTCGAGCCGGGCCCGAACACACGTGGGTGCAGATCCAGTGGGCAGCCCTGCGCCAACACCTCGCGAACGGGAGTACCGCTAAGATACAGCACCGCATAACCGCCGCTGACGTCGGTGACCGCATGGTGCAGGCCAACCAGTGCCGTGCGCAGCTGTGCCTCGATGGCGGAAGCCAGTCCCTTGGGGCCGATTACGAACCAGTTATCAGGTCCGACCCAAACCAAGCGGTGCATGGCGTCAGCCACACTCGAACATGGCTGAATGGGCAACTCGAGCTTGAGCGCGCCCGAAACCGCCGCCTGAAACGCCGGATCTTCGGCGTTGCCGCGCAGGTTGACAATCGCCAGCCCGGTGCGCCATCCGGCCAGAAGGGCCTGATCGGAAAGGGCGCTGGTGGCAGCCGGTGCACAGGCACCAGCCAGTGCCTTGCGTTGTAAAGATTCAAGCATTCTGACGCTCCGCTTTGGGGTCGAGGAAGACCGGGTTGGCGATGGTGGCAGTGACGGTTCGGCCGTCGCGCATAGAAACGAACACGCGCTCGCCCATGCGGCCCGCGCCGCCCTTTACGAGCGCCATTGCGATTGAGCGATCAAGCGTCGGACTCAAGTAGCTGGAGGTGACGTGGCCTGACATCGTCGCGGTCGTCGTGACCGGCGCCTCGTTGAGAATCTGCGCCCCTTCGGGCAGGACAAATCGCGGATCGTCGGTCAGCAGCCCGACAAGTTGCTTGCGGTCGGGCCGCTGGGTGTCGGCGCGGGCCAGCGAACGCTTGCCTATGCAGTCCTTGGTTTTTGTCACCAGACCGCCCATGCCAAGATCGAACGGACTCACCGAACCATCAGTGTCTTGGCCGATGATGATGTAGCCTTTTTCGGCGCGCAGCACGTGCATCGTTTCCGTGCCGTAGGGAGTGATGCCGAATTCAGCGCCGGCGGCGTGAATGGCCTCCCAAACGCTCAATCCGTCGCCGGACGCTACGTTGACCTCGTAGCAGCGCTCGCCCGAAAAGCTGATGCGCATGATACGGGCAGGCACACCAGCCGCCGTGCCCTTGCGGTAGGACATAAAAGGGAAGGCCGTGTCGTCGAAGTCGACGTCCTGGAAAATCTTCTTTAGTACGTGGCGGCTTTTGGGGCCCGCCACGATCGAGGTGGCCCAATGGTCTGTAGCACTGGTAAGGAAGACCTTCAGGTGGGACCATTCGGTCTGCAGCCAGCGCTCCATCCAGGCCAGCACCCGCGCGGCGCCACCGGAGGTGGTGTGCATCAGGTAGTGATTTTCGCCCAGGCGCACAGTTACGCCGTCATCGAAAACCATGCCGTTCTCGTCCAGCATGAGGCCATAACGGCACTTACCTATTTCAAGCTTGGACCAAGAGTTAATGTAAATCCAGTTTAGCAGCGTGGCGGCATCCGGCCCTTGGATGTCGATCTTGCCAAGTGTCGAACCGTCGAGCGCGCCGACGCCGTTGCGTACCGCAAGCACCTCGCGTTTCACGGCGGCATGAAGATCTTCGCCATTCTTTGGGTAGTACCACGGGCGTTTCCATTGCCCGACATCCTCGAACAGAGCGCTTTGATTGACATGCCAGTCGTGCATGGCAGTGGTGCGGATCGGGTCGAACGCGTCGCCGAGCTCCAGCCCCACCACCGCGCCGAAGGTAACGGGCGTGTAGTTCGGGCGGAAGGTGGTTGTGCCGACTTGTGGAATCGTCTTTCCGAGCGCTTGAGCGGCGATGCCCATGCCGTTGATGTTGCCAGTCTTACCCTGGTCGGTGCCAAAACCCATTGCGGTGTAACGCTTGACATGTTCGATTGACTCGAAGCCTTCGCGGACGGCGAGGTGGATGTCGGCGGCAGTCACGTCGTTTTGCAGGTCGACAAATTGTTTGGGTGCACGGCTTACCCCGCGCGCATGCGGTACCAGCCACAACGCCCGCAGATCACCGGCATCGCTCACGGCGATGATGGGGGCAGCGGTATCCACTGCTTTGAGACCGAGCGTCTGGAGCGCGGCGATACCCGCAACCAGACCGTCCCAAGCGCAATCGTGGAGCGTAAGCTTTCCGTTACACGCGCCCGCCGAGCGCTCGGCCTGCGCCGGTTTTCCTGGCAGGAAGGCTGCCCGCGTGTCGTCCCAGACGGCTCTGCTGCCCGCCTGGCAGTGCAGGTGGATCACTGGACTGAAGCCGCCCGAAAACGCTACCAAATCGCAGGCCAGCGTGCGCGCTACACCCGTCAGCCTGTATTGCGCGTCAATGCCCTGCACCACCACTTCACTAACACGTTTGCCGCCGCGCGCTTCGGTGATGACATGGCCAGCCAGAATCTCGATGCCGGCGTTCCTGGCGCGCTGGCTCAGCGATCCGCTTAGCGTCGTGCGTACCTCAACCACCTGGACTGCAGCGCCCACACCCCTGAGGGCCAGCGCGGCATCGTAGCCTGCGTCGTTGTTGGTGAACACCACGGCATTGCGTCCCGGCAGCACGGCATAGCGGCGCACATAGGTGGAAACCGCGCCTGCAAGCATCACGCCCGGCAGGTCATTGTTGCTGAACACGAGCGGCCGCTCATGCGCCCCGGTGGCCAGCACCACCTGCTTGGCGCGCACCCGCCACAGCCGCTCGCGAAACAACGGCGCCTGCCCGGCCGTCAGGTGGTCGGCACGGCGCTCGGCAAGTGTCACCAGATCATGGTCATGGTAGCCAAAGGCCGTGGTGCGCGGCAACAGAGTTACCTCGGGCATCGCAGTCAGTTCGGCGAACGCGCGCGCCACCCATTGCGCGGCGGTAAGCTGATCGATTGTCTCATCGCTCGACAGTAACCATCCGCCCGGTTCAGCCTGTTCGTCGCACAGCATGACGCGTGCGCCCGAGCGACCGGCTGCAAGTGCCGCCGTAATACCCGCAACGCCGGCGCCGACGACCAGCACGTCGCAGTGCGCGAAGCGCTTGTCGTAGCGGTCGGGATCGCTCTCGGTGGGCGAAGAACCGAGACCGCTCGAGGCACGAATGTATTTCTCGAAGAAATGCCATGCCGACTGCGAAGCCATAAAGGTCTTGTAGTAAAAGCCGGCCGGGATCAGGCGTGAGAACCAGCCGTTGACCGCCTTGACGTCGAACTCGATGCTCGGGCTGGCGTGGATTGAGTGTGCATCCAAACCCTCGACCAAGGCGATCTCTGTCATGCGCGCATTGGGCACTGCGCGGGCACCGTGGAACAGCTGCACCAACGCGTTGGGCTCTTCGACGCCGGCGGACAGGATGCCGCGCGGGCGGTGGTACTTCCAGCTACGTGCGACCAGCGACACATCATTGGCTATCAGGGCTGACGCCAGGGTGTCACCTTCAAGGCCCTGATAGGCGCGACCGTTGAACGTGAAGTTCAGGATGCGCTGGCGGTTGATTCGACCGCCAGCAGACAGGCGTTCGCTCATTGGGCACCTCCGGTATGGACATGAGTGACCACGGTAGCAGGCGGCGACTCTCCGAATTTCCAGACGGCGTCGAAGCGGTAACTCACAGTGTCGCGCAGCGCATTGAACCAGCGCCCGCAGCCGCTAGAATGGAGCCACTGCTCGTAATGCAGACCTTTGGGGTTTTTGCGCATGAAGACATAGTCGCCCCACTGCGCGTCGGTCATGGTGTCGGTGACGGTGGGCCGGGCAATGTCACCTTCGCCACCACAGGTAAATTCGATCTCGGCACGTGAGCCGCACCAAGGACAATTGATTTGTAACATGGTTATTTCTTCAGTGTGCGACGCCAGCTGCGCCGTGCTCGTCGATCAGGTGGCCGTTGTAGAAGCGATCCAGACACAGCGCTTCATTTAGCGCGTGCGGTCGGTCTTGTGCGACGGTGTGCGCCATGACCCAGCCCGAGCCGGGCGTTGCCTTGAAGCCGCCGGTGCCCCAGCCGCAATTGATGTACAGGCCCTTGACTGGTGTTAGTCCAATGATTGGGCAGGCATCGGGCGTGACATCGACGATGCCACCCCATTGCCTGTTCATGCGCACGCGCGAGAACAGCGGGAACATCTCGACAATGGCCTGTAGCATGTGCTCGATGGTTTGGTAGCTCCCTCGCTGGCCATACCCGATGTACTGGTCGACTCCTGCACCTATGACCAGATCGCCTTTGTCGGACTGGCTGATGTAGGCATGGATCGCATTGCTCATCACCACGTTGGGAAAGATCGGCTTGAGCGGCTCCGAGACGAGCGCTTGCAGCGGCCGGCTTTCGATCGGCAGGCGGATGTCGGCCATGCTAGCGATCACGCTTGAGTGGCCCGCTGCCACGATCGCCACCTTCTTTGCCTTGATAAAGCCCTTGGCAGTGTCAACACCGACGACCGTTCCGCTATCGCGGCGAATACCGGTGACTTCGCAGTTCTGGAGGATGTCCACGCCATGTGCGTCGGCGGCGCGCGCGTATCCCCAAGCCACCGCGTCGTGGCGCGCTACGCCGCCACGGCGCTGCAGCGATGCGCCGAGCACCGGGTAGCGCGTGTTCAAGTTTATGAAGGGAATCATCTCCTTGATCTGCGCCGGTGTGACAACCTCGCCGTCGACCCCGTTGAGTCGATTGGCGGTGACACGGCGTTCGATATCCCGCATGTCCTGGAGACTGTGGCCAAGGTTAAGCACTCCGCGCTGGCTGAACATCACGTTGTAGTTAATGTCCTGCGACAGACCTTCCCACAGCTTCATGGACTTTTCATACAGCGCTGTGGATTCATCCCACAGGTAATTGGAGCGAACGATGGTAGTGTTGCGAGCCGTGTTGCCGCCGCCCAGGTAGCCGCGCTCCACTACCGCGATGTTGCGCACGTTGTGTTCCTTGGCCAGGTAATACGCCGTGGCTAGGCCATGACCACCGGCGCCGATGATCACCACGTCGTACTCGCTCTTGGGCTCAGGCGAGCGCCATTGCTTTTGCCAGCCCTCGTGGTAGGACACACTATTTCGCAGAAGCGACCAGATTGAAAATTTTTGCACGGTATATTCCTAGACTCAGCACTCGACGATATTGACGGCAAGTCCGCCGCGCGAGGTTTCCTTGTATTTCGTCATCATGTCGGCACCCGTTTCGCGCATCGTCTTAATGACCTTGTCAAGGCTCACGTGATGGGTACCGTCGCCGCGCAGTGCCAAGCGGGCAGCATTGATGGCCTTGATCGAGCCCATGGCGTTGCGCTCAATACAGGGAATCTGGACCAATCCGCCCACCGGATCGCAGGTCAGGCCCAGGTTGTGCTCCATGCCGATCTCGGCAGCGTTTTCCACTTGCGCCGGCGTGCCGCCCAACACAGCGGCCAATCCGCCAGCCGCCATCGAACAGGCCACACCGACCTCGCCTTGGCAGCCCACTTCGGCGCCGCTGATGCTGGCGTTTTCTTTGTAGAGGAGCCCAATTGCCGCGGCAGTGAGCAGGAAATCGATTACGCCCTTATCACTGGCGCCTGGAATGAAGCGGGTGTAGTAGTGCAGCACCGCTGGAACGATGCCGGCCGCACCATTCGTCGGTGCTGTCACGACACGACCACCGGCTGCATTCTCTTCGTTAACTGCGAGAGCGTAAAGATTCACCCAGTCCAGCACCTGTAATGGGTCGCGTAACGCGGCTTCCGGGCGGTCGCGTAGTTGGCGGGACATTTCGGCGGCGCGCCTTTTTACATTGAAGCCACCGGGCAGCACTCCGTCGGACTTACATCCGTGAGTGACGCAATCCTGCATCACCCGCCAGATACGCAGCAAGCCGGCGTCAATGTCAGCGTCGCTACGCCAGTGCTGCTCATTACGACGCATGATTTCGGCGATAGAGCAGCGCACGGTCCGCGTTATTTCGAGCAACTCGTCGCCGCTATGAAACGGGTACGGAAGCACGGTGGTGTCGGGCCCCATCACACGTTTTATCGACCCGTCGTCAGCGACCTCGTCACTAACGACGAAGCCACCTCCTACTGAGTAGAATGTCCGCCGCTGCAATTCCATGCCCTCATCATCAAAGGCGGAGAAGCGCATACCGTTAGCGTGGAATGAAAGCGTTTCGCGTCGATTAAAGACCAAGTCTGTCTTTTCATCGAACCTGATCGCGGGACCATCCGGAAGTACTAGGTTCTCGCTCTCTCGAAGTGCTTTCAGCATTACCGGTATAGCTACCACGTCAACAGTGTCGGGCTCGTGGCCGAGCAGGCCCAGAAGAACCGCCTTATCACTGCCGTGGCCTTTACCAGTGGCGCCGAGGGAGCCATAGAGCTCACAGCGCACCCTTGAGGTGCGTCCGAGCAAGCCTTCGCCCTGGAGGCGCTGCACGAATAGACGTGCCGCGCGCATCGGCCCGACAGTGTGTGAGCTGCTCGGCCCTATGCCGATCTTGAAAATGTCAAAGATGCTGATGGCCACGTTGTTTCTCCCAAGTAATGCCCCAACTGCTCGGCCTGGTCGACATACTCGCAGCCACCGTAATAGCAGCGGCCCGGGTAGCCTTCGGCAAACTTGTTGGTCAGCTTACTGCCCTGCTCGGTCATCACGGCCGGCGAGGTGTAGTTCTCGCTGGCGATAAGCTCAATGTTCTGCTCTTGGCGCTGGTATTCCTGCTGGATCACCGCCCATTGGTTGGGATCCTCGGATTCGAGGGTCTTGCTGGTGCTGAACATAATGCAGATCCTCGTTAGGTTACTTGTGTCGATGTAGGTTGAATCTTCGTCGCGAGGTAAGGTAGGCGCTACACTTATTGCGTCATTGAATAGGCGAGTTGCGACATGATTCGACAGCCATCAATTGAGGGTGTGTTCGTACTGGGGGTGTAGTTCTCGCTAACGATCAGTTGAATATGCTGTTTCTGGCGCCTGCGTTCTTGCTAGATTTTTGTCCAAAGGTCAGGATTGAACGACTTCAACGGCTGCTGAATGTAGCAAAACATAATGGATGTTCCTTTCTGGAGTGCGTGACGAATATTCGCTTAGGCTGTTCCAACGCGAAGACGCAAACCCGCCAATTGACTTGCGTTTCACGACACTGGCGCCGAATAGTGCCGCCAGATCGGCTAGGACGGCAAATGCCGCCGTATCAAATTTCGGATCTCGGTCGGCGATGCACCTAGGGCCGTGCGGATGCTACGGGAAAAATGTGCCCCGTTTTGGAACCCACACTCCAGCCCGACCTCAAGAATTTCGAGGTCAGTATGCTGTAGCAACCATTTCGCACGTTCGATGCGCAGCTTGTTTCGATACTCAGCGGGGCTAAGTTGCACATCACGCCTGAAACGGCGTTCAAGTTGCCGCCTACCAATCCCGAGTTGTTCGGAAATATCGGCCACAAGCGTTGGCGACTGTAGGTTCTGTTCAAGTAGAAACATGGCTTTGCGCACCACGGTATCGTGCGATGACTCCGAAATTACCTGCTCAGGCTGAAGCGTGCGCGAGCCCATAGGCTGCTCCTCCAGCATGATGCGCAGCGCCTTAACGGCGTTAGCCCGCCCGATCGCGCGCTCAATGAGAAAAGCAGCCAAGTGCACAACACTGGTACCTCCTGCACAAGTCAGTCGCTCTCGATCTGCGACAAACATTTGGTTGGAAACGAAGCGACACTGAGGAAACTCCGATACGAACTCCTCGCGGTGAAACCAGCTCACGCACGCCAGATGGCCATCCATCAGCCCAGCGCGCGCCAATACAAAAGAACCCGTGCACAAGCCGACTAGTGAAACACCCCGAGCCGCCGCGTCCTTGAGGAAGCGGGTTTGCTCCTTGGTCACTTGTTGCCCGCCATGGAGCAAACCGCCCACAACCACGATGAAGTCGAACTCACATGGTCCTTCGAGCGGGTCGGTAGGCCGAACTGAGACTCCACTGCTGGAAACTACCGGCGTTGATGTGTCACCCAGAATTTCCCAAGTACACAGTAAAGGCCTACTTCGGTCGCCATCATCGGCTGCGAGCCGCAACGAATCGATGAATCCGGCAAACGCTAGCAGGGTGAAACGCGGAATCAACAGGAACCCGACACGCAATTTGGGCTGCGGTATTGCTGAAGGCGGGTTTCGAATTGACTTGGTAGGTGACATGTTTAACCGATTGACATGCGGCGATGATGGCTGTAGGTGGCAGCACATCTTGCACGATTACGTCAATATATAACCAAAAAATGGCACTCTTTAGTAAGCAGCAAAATCATAAGGGCGATTAAAAAATATTAATTTCGTTTTTTATCTAATTGAAAATTTAAATGAGTTTTTACTGATACAAATTCATTTTCCAAAATGCTGTAGACACAAGTATCTCTAACAGTATTTAGAGCGTTGGGATGGCGATTCAAAACATGACTTCTTAGAACACCATCTAACTTTGCCCCCAATCGTTCAATTCCTCGCCTGCTCTGAAAGTTAAACCAATGAGTACGAAACTCAACAGCCATACACTTGAACTCTTCAAATGCATGACTCAACAACATTAATTTACATTCTGTATTTATCGCTGTTTTCTGTACAGATTTACGACACCAAGTAGATCCAATCTCAAGTCTACGATTGTCATCATCTATATTCATATAAGTCGTCATACCAATTGGTACTTTATTAGCGTCGAGAATACAAAATGGATTCATAGTTTCATTTTTCTGTAAGCTCAATCGTCTTTCAATTTCTTCCCTCATTGTGCTTGGCGTGGGTATAGTTGTGTACCAAAGCTCCCATAAATTTCCATCTTTTACGGCTTCGCATAATGCGTCATGATGAGAATACGATAATGGAACTAATGATGCGTACTGACCACGAAGGATGATTGGCTCAGAGAATTTCATAGATATTTTTGCCTTATTTTTTATGTAATTTAGTACAGAAAAATTTCTTTTGACAACACTATCGGCACTTGTCATTCTTCAAGCTGTTGACATGTAACTATGCCTTTGTGGCTCGAACCTAATCGGAAGGGGAGCCTAGTGTTTCGGGGCTTGCAAGTATTTGATTTTGTTGACATTAAAACCCCTTACGCCCCGTCGTGCTCCGAGTTCTTCCCCGGATTCTTCCCTAATATCCCTTAATCTTATATAAGACCAAATTCTGCTGCTGCCAATACTCATTTGATCAAGTGTGGTGGATTAGACCGATCAGTGTGTGTCATGGCCGCTATCTGAACTTGGCCAATGATCTCAACCCTGCGCAAAGTGGCCGTATCTTTGCAGCGTTTGCAATATCCCGCCAGCCCCCATAGGAGGCAGATATAGAAGATTCTTGCGCGCAGGTACAGTCCTTAAACTTGGCTTCCAGTTCATGTCGCAATAGCGCAGCCGGCGAGCGCCAAGGTGCGGCGCGATGATTGCGCCTTGTGAAGCGCGAGCGAGTTGATATCGTGGTTCGTGGAAACTCCTCGAAGGGGGTAAGACAAGTAACACGATCTCATAATGACCCCAAAATCAACGATTAACGTGGCTAAGTGCGTCGAAAATATTGCAAATCACGCCTTACTATCACCCCTCACCAAGCCAGTGCGTAGCACTCCCGGCGAGGATCCGCACCACCATGAAGCAGTCCGGTGTTCCCATCGCGAACGACGGCGCAGATACCGCCGCCTGCAGCCGGGAACTGCGCCCAGTCCTGCACCCGATGCCCCAAGTCACCGAGCGCGTCATGCACGACTTTCGCAAAGCCCTCCTCAAGGCACAACGCTCCAGCGATGTAATCGTGCGGCGCAAAAGAGTTGGGGAAATTCATGCTCCATGCTCGCGGCATCTCAATGGCTTTTTGCAACGGCATGCCAAATTCAATGACATTGAGGAATACCTGCAGCATCGCTTGTATCTGCACGTCACCACCTGGGGTTCCCAGCGCCATGAACGGCTGGCCTCGGTGCGTGATCAGCGCTGGTGCGGGCGTGAGGCGAGGCCGCTTGCCAGGGGCGACCACCGAAGGATGCGAGGGGTCCAAGCGCGATTGCGAACCTCGTGAGGACACTGCTAAACCGGTGCCGGGGATCACAGGCGTATCGTGTGTGTTGTCGCTTATGGTTGCTGAATAGACATTGCCGTCGCGGTCAATGACCGAACAGTAAATCGTGTCCGGCGACGCGGTAGTCAGCTTGTGGGGGGGGCGCCTCAAATGCTCAAGGTGTTTAAGAGAAATGCCCTCGCTACCCGCTGGCTTGCCTGGGGCCGGCATTTCCCCG
>Ga0209355_1002264_pt1 | contig 10785 bp, 13 predicted proteins | sample LauGreSBDMM110SN_3_FD_187563 | JGI IMG/M metagenome (GOLD analysis project Ga0209355, IMG submission 187563) | Freshwater lake microbial communities from Lake Michigan, USA - Sp13.BD.MM110.SN (SPAdes) (version 2) | ecosystem: Environmental > Aquatic > Freshwater > Lake | place: Lake Michigan...
ACCGAAGTCGCCGGCCCGACCTGGTTCTGCATCAAGGCCAAGCCTCGCCAAGAGGCCGTGGCGGTGCAAAACCTTCGGGCCGTCGGCATCGGCGAGCTGGTCTTTCCGCGTCTGCGTCGCACGCGACGCGGCCATGACAAGAATAAGGTCGTCGTCGAACCGCTGTTCCCGGGCTACGTGTTCGCCCGCTTCGACCCGATGGAGTTCCAAGCCGTCATCCGTAGCACCCGCGGCGTCCTCCACCTGGTGAGTCGCGAAGGCCGGCCCGTCGACGTCGAACAAGCGGTCATCGACGAACTCAATGCGCTCGGCCCCGACGCAATCCTGTCGATGCTCGATGAGGAACTGAAGGTCGGCGCCAAGGCCCGCGTAATCCGCGGCATCTTTACCGGCTCCGAAGGCGAGGTCATCCGCCTGGAGTCTCCCCAGAAACGCATCGCCCTGCTGCTCTCCATCCTCGGCTCCGATCAACCCGTCGAACTCCCGCTCGACGACGTCGAATCACTCCCGGACGAAAGCTAGCCCTTGATCACATGATCCTCGATCAACTTTCCGCCTCCCCTGCTTACGAGTCACTGCATCCGCTCTTCCCGCAGGCATTCGCCTACCTCCACTCCTTTGACCAGAAGACGGAAGACGGAAAATATGAACTCCAAGGCCAGGACCTTGTCGCCATCGTCCAGCGTTACCAGACCGCTCCTTCCGCGGACAAGCTCTGGGAAGCCCATCAAATCTACGGCGACATCCAGGTTGTCTATCAAGGACTCGAATATTGCGGCCACGCCGACCAGCAGACCCTCGTGGTCACGAAGCCTTATATCGCCGAAAAGGACGTCGAGAAATACGCCGCCCCTTCGTCGCCCACTGCCTTGCTCACCCTTGGCCATGGCAACTTCGCGATCTTCCATCCGCAGGACGGGCACCAGCCGGGCGTGCAGATCGGTGCACCGGGCGAAATCCTGAAGGTGGTCATTAAGTTCCGGCTCAAGGTCTGAGCGACTTGCAACTTCGCCCGCTTTGCGGTGTCCTATGGTCAACCCCATGAGCTTCCGCGCCTGCCTACTCCTTGCCCTCACCTGCACCCTCGGCTTTGCTCAGGATGTCACCCGCGTCGCCGACGTCATCTACGCCAAGCACGACGGCGTAGCCCTGACGATGGACGTCTTCACGCCGGCCAAGCCCAACGGCGCGGCGGTCATCAAGATCATCAGCGGTGGCTGGAACTCCAACCACAACGGCATCAACGACGGGGGCTGGCCGAAGCACGGCTTCACGACCTTTGTCGTCGTGCATGGCACGCAGCCTCGCTTCCACATCCATGAGATCGTCGGCGACCTCCAACGCTCCGTCCGCTTCATCCGCGCCCACGCTGCCAAGTTCGGCATCGACCCGGATAAGATCGGCGTCACCGGCGGCAGCGCCGGCGGCCACCTCAGCCTGATGCTCAGCACCCGCGTGCTCCCGGCCAATCCGAAGTCGAAGGATCCCGTCGAACACGTGAGCTCGGCCGTCAACGCCGTCGCCTGCTATTACCCGCCGGTCGATTTCCTCAACTGGGCCAAGGAAGGCGACAGCAAGGAAGGCGCCGGCCCCCTGACCGTCCGTGCACCGGCCTTCGGTCCGATCGTAGGCACCGCCGAAGGACGCGAACGCGCGGGCCGCGATCTCTCCCCCCTTTACTGGATCAGCGACAAGACGCCCCCGACGTTCATCGTCCAAGGCGACGCCGATCCGCTCGTCCCTGACTCTCAGGCCCGCCGCTACCACGCCCGCGCCCAGGAAGTCGGGGTGAAGAGCGACGTCCTCATCCGCCTTGGCGCCGCCCATGGTGGCTGGGTCGAGATGGCTGAAGACAACGTCCGCATGGCCGAATGGTTCGCCCTCCACCTGCTCGGGAAGCAGCCGGCGCAGGCGTTCACGTATGACGTGCACAGCCTGCCCAGCACGCCGGCCCCGGCGAAGGCCAAGAAGTAACCCCACGACGGCAGATAGGTTTACGCTGGCAGGCAAGCCCAGCTGTTTCCATAAAGACGATATGGCCTCGCCTTGCCGACTCATCCTCGCCCTCGATGTCGAGACCAAGGAGGAGGCCTTGGCGCTCGCCCGACCCCTCGCCGGCAACCTCGCCTGGGTGAAACTCGGCCTCCAGCTCTTCACGCGCCACGGCCCTGGCATCGTCGATGAATTTCACGCGCTGGGCTTCAAAGTCTTCCTCGACCTGAAGTTCCACGACATCCCCAACACGGTCTCCTCGGCGATCAAGAGCCTCAAAGGTCGACCCTGCTCGCTCCTGACTATCCACGCTTGCGGTGGTCCCGAGATGATTGCCCGCGCCGCTGAAGCCGCGAAGTCCACCCTGCCCGACTGCACGGTGCTCGGCGTGACGGTCCTCACTTCGATGGACCAGAAACAGCTCACCGATATCGGCGTCGCCCGCACGACCGAAGAACAAGTCCGCCTCCTCGGCCGCATGGCCATCGGCGCCGGCATCGGCGGACTGGTCTGCTCACCGCTCGAACTTCCGCTCCTCCGCCAAGACCTTGGCGCCAGCCCGACGCTCGTGACGCCGGGTATCCGCTACCCGGACGCTGCCGGGGACGACCAGCACCGCATCATGACCCCCGCTCAGGCCGCCGCCGCGGGCGCCAGCTTCATCGTGGTGGGGCGCCCCATCCTCAAAGCCAAGGACCCCGGCGCCGAGACGCACCGCATCCGCCGCGACATCGGCGAGATTGCATGAGCGCCGCCGACGATATCCTGATTCTCCTCGCCGCCGGCTCCGCGCGGCGCATGCAGGCGGTCGTCGATGACAAGATCACCGCGCTCCTCGCCGGCAAGCCGGTCTTCATCCATTCCCTCCAGTCTTTCCTCGGCACCGGCCTCATCAGCCGAGTGGTCATCACCTACCGCGACGACGCCCAACTCGCTAAGTTGAAAATCCTCCTCGCCGCGCACCTGCCCCAGGTGACGACCGTCGAGTTCGTGGCTGGCGGCGAATCCCGTCAGGATTCCGTCCTCGCGGCGCTCAAAGCTTGTGAAGGCCACGCGGGCTTGGTGCACATCCATGACGGCGCCCGCCCGCTGGTCTCGCCCGAGGCCATCTATAAAGTGCGCGCCAAGGCGTTCGAGACCGGCGCCGCGATCCTCGCCGGCCGCGCCGCCGATACGGTCAAGATCGCCAAGGTCGGCACCTCCTCGGTCGAGACCTCGCCCGACCGGGGCCTCGTCTGGACGGCCGAGACGCCGCAGGTCTTCCGGACTTCAGTCGTCCTCAAGGGCTACCGCAAGGTCGCCGAATTGCAGCGCAAGGTGACCGATGACAGCTCCGCCGTCGAATTCGTCGGCCAAGACGTGTCCTTGGTCGAGAACCCTTCGGTGAACCTGAAACTCACCCGCCCCGCCGACTTCGTCCTGGCGGAGGCCATTTTGAAGACGCGCTGAGCGCTCAGTAACCGGCTTGACGGAGAGCGGCGTCCAACTTGGCTTGGAAATCCGTGATGTCCTGCGGCGTGGGGCGATACCCAACAGTGCGCGCCGCCATGCCTGGCCGACCCTGGTGGTCAATATACCAATCGGCTTTTTCCCCATCAGAAAAGGTGACATGGCCGCTGACCATGGCGTGCGGCTGCGCAATCGTGTCGACCTCGACAGTGACGACGCCCGCGCCTTGGGCGGTCGGCGCTTCGGCGGCGGGCGCAACCGCCTCTCCCGGAATCGCCTCGACGGCGTCCTCCTCGGGCTTCTTCGGCTCTTCCTTCTCGACCAAGGCGAGATTGAGGTCGTCCACGAGGAAACGGACGTCCATGTAAGTCATCGAGACGTCGAGCTTGGATGAAAGCCGTTCTTGGATCTGCGAAAGCGTGGCGCCTTCGGCCACCCAGGCGGAAACCATGGAAATCTGTTCGGGCGTCAGTCGGGCCATAGGCGGTCAAAGTGTGGGAGCGTCCGCCGATTTTCAAGCATCGCGTCGCTTATTCGCTGGAATTCGCCCCCCCGCCTGCCAAGTTAACCCCATGCAGTCAGAGATCCGCTGGCAAAAGCAGGGTGCGTTCACGGACATCGTCTACGAAAAGGCCGATGGTATCGCGCGCGTGACCATTAATCGGCCCGATCGTCGCAATGCCTTCACCCCGGAGACGATCGCCGAGATGCTCACGGCCTTCGGCGACGCTCGCGATGATGCCACGATCGGCGTGGTGCTGCTCCGCGGCGCCAACCCACAGACCGACGGTAAGTTCGCCTTCTGCGCCGGCGGCGACCAAAAGATCCGTGGCGATAAAAAAGGCGGCTATGTGGGCAAGGACGGCGTCCCGCGCCTCAACGTCCTCGATCTCCAGCGGCTCATCCGTTCGATGCCCAAGGTCGTCATCGCCCTCGTGGCCGGCTTCGCCATCGGCGGCGGCCACGTACTCCACGTGATCTGCGACCTCACCCTCGCCGCCGACAACGCAGTCTTCGGCCAGACCGGCCCGACGGTCGGCAGCTTCGACGGCGGCTTCGGCGCCTCCTACCTCGCGCGCATCGTGGGCCAAAAGAAGGCCCGCGAGATCTGGTATCTCTGCCGCCAATACAACGCCACGCAGGCGCTCGAGATGGGCCTCGTCAACTCGGTCGTGCCTTACGCGCAACTTGACGCCGAAGGCGTGAAGTGGGCGCAGGAGATCCTCACCAAGAGCCCCTTGGCCATCCGTTGCCTGAAATCTGCCTTCAACGCCGAACTCGACGGCCAAGCCGGCATCCAAGAACTCTCTGGTAACGCTACCCTACTCTACTACCTTTCGGAAGAAGGCGACGAGGGACGCGCCGCTTGGAACGAAAAACGCGCCCCCAATTTCCGCCAATTCCCGTGGCTCCCGTAAATCCGGTCCGCGTCACCGAGCGCGCGCAGAAGCTGGCGACGGAAATCCTCCGCCCCGGCGACCTCGCCGTCGACGGGACGGCCGGCAAGGGGCGCGACACGGCCTGCCTGGCCCAAGCGGTGGGTCCCACGGGTCATGTGCTGGCTTTCGACATCCAGCCAGAGGCCATCGCATCTACCCGCAACCTGCTCGAGTCCGCCGGGCTGAGTGAGCGCGTCTCGCTGCACCTCCGTAGCCACGCCGATCTCGCCGATGTCCTGACCCCAGCCCAATTCGGCAAGCTGGGTGCGGCAATCTTCAACCTCGGCTATCTCCCAGGCGGCAATCCGGACATCATCACCCAGCCCGCCTCCACCGACCGTGCCCTACGCTCCGCCTACGCTGGCCTACGCCCGGCCGGAAGGCTCATCTGCGTGGCCTACACGGGCCACCCGGGCGGCGCCGAGGAGTCCGATGTCGTGCTGAAGTTCGCCGAGGCGCAGGCCGCCGCCGGATTGCACGTCGAGAAGATCGGTTATTACCCGACCCTGGGTAAGCCTTGGATCTTGGTCGTGAACAAGCCGTCGACTTGATGCGGGAGGGTTTCCCTCCACTCTATCCCTGATGACCGTAAGCCGTCGCATCATCCTGACCGGAGCCAGCGGGCTCATCGGAAAAGCCTTGGCACAGCGACTCCGTTCGCTCGGCCATGAAGTGGTGGCCCTGCGCTCTCGCCACGACGGACCCGGCGGCTTCAATGCGCTGACGGGATACATCGACCGCGCCGCACTCGAAGGAGCCTTTGCGGTCATCCACCTGGCGGGCGAGACCATCGCCCAACGCTGGACCGAGGCCGCCAAGGAGCGGATTCTTTCCAGCCGACGCGACGGTACCCGCTTGCTCTCGGAAGCGTTGGCCGGCCTGAAACAGCCGCCGACGGTGTTCCTCGCGATGTCGGGCATCAATCGCTACGGACTGCGGCGGGCGGAGACCTTAGACGAGACCTCCGCCGTCTCGGACGACGGCTTCCTGCCCGCCGTGACAGCGGCCTGGGAGAACGCGACCCTGCCTGCCAGCGCCAGCGGCATACGCACCGTCTGGCTGCGCACCTCGCTCGTCCTTTCTTCCGCCGGCGGCGGACTGCAAAAGATGCTGCCGGCCTTCCGGCTGGGGCTCGGCGGGCCGATCGGCGGCGGACGCCAACACCTGAGCTGGATCGGCCTTCCCGATCTTATCGAACTCATCGTTTGGGCGCTGGAGAACCCTTCGCTCCGCGGGCCGCTCAACGCCGTGGCCCCTCAGCCGGTCTCCCAAGCTGAATTCGCCCATACGCTCGGCGCCGTGCTCGGCCGCCCCAGCTGGCTACCCATGCCCGCGTGGGCCCTCTCCTTGCTCTTCGGACAGATGGGCCGCGAGACAATCCTCAGCGACTTGGCCGCCCGCCCCGCCGTCGCCGTCGCCGGGGGCTTCCGCTTCGGCACGCCGGACCTCGCCTCGGCCCTTCGCCAGGCGATCCAGGGTTGATTTTGGATTGAAGGTCGGTGGCGGAAGGAGATTGTCCCGCCATGGTTCGCGTCACCCTCGTCCTCATGGTCCTATTGCTCGCCGGTTGCGAGGATGGCGAGCGCGCCGACTCCCGCACCCTCGACGTCGAGGACGATGAATTCCGCCAAGCGCAAAATTTCTACAAGCAAGGCGAGGTCCGCAAGGCGTTGGAACGCTACCTATCGGTAATCGACAAGCGCAAGGGCGCCGCCGAATCCAATCTCGAGGCCGGCCGCATGTATCTCGAGCTACAGGATCCGCTGCCCGCCATCTACCACTTCAACCAGTATATCCGAATGAAGCCGACGTCCGAGCAATCGAACCTCGTCCGCCAGCTTATCAAGACGGCGGAAAAACAGTTCATGCAGCAACTCCCCGGTCGCCCTTCGCCAGATTCCGAAATCCCAGGCGGCTCGGACCTCCTCGCCCGGCTCCGCACCATGCAAGCCGAGAACGACCGGCTGAAGCGCGAACTCGCCGACACTAACCGGGGCCAGAAGGGCCTCACGATTCCGCCAAAGACCACGGGCGGCGCGGCCCCTGGGCGGTCCCCGGGCACCGAGGAAGTTAAGCCTGGGCGCGGGCGGCAATATACGATCGTGAAAGGCGACACCCTCACGAGCATCGCCCGAAATATCTACGGCGATTCGAGCGCCACTCGCATCAGCGCCATCTTCGACGCCAACCGCGACAAGATGTCGTCGGTCGACACCCTACCGAAGATCGGTACGGTCATCCTCCTGCCGGAGTAAGCCATGCGCCTGACGCGCATCCGGGTCGCCGACTTCCGCAACCTCGCCTTTGCGGACGTCGCCACGGATGCTCCCCGCGTCTTCTTGCTCGGCGACAACGGCCAAGGTAAGACCAACCTCCTCGAGGCCGCCGCCCTCGTCTCGTCCTTCCGCTCTTTCCGGACGACGGATATCAGCCCGCTCATTCGCTCCGGTTGCGCCGAGGCCCGCCTCCGCCTCGACGTCCGCCTTTCGCCGACCGAGCAGGCCGAGATCGAGATCCGCCTCGCCAAGGGCTCTCGCAAGGCGCTACTCAACGGCACCGCCATCACCTCGGTTGCGCAGCACCTCGGTCAATTCCCGACCATCGTCTTTTGCTCCGACGATCTCCGCCTGGTCCGCGGCTCACCCGCCAACCGCCGACGTTGGCTCGACGCCGCCATCGGGGGCACCGATGCGTCCTACCTCACCGCGGTGCGCGACTACGGCCGAGCCCTCGACGGGCGTAACGCGCTCTTGAAGGCCGATGTCCGCTCCGACGAGGAACTGCGCGCCTTCGAGCGGACCATGCTCGTGCCGGCCCAGCTCATCGCCTCGACCCGCGCGCGTATCCTCCCCGAACTCGCCGCGACCCTCCGCGAGGCGTGCGCTCGGGCGGGCTTCCCCGATCAAGGCGCCGACCTCGTCTACCAACCCGACGTGGCCGCCGAGCAGCTCGCCGACCTTTGGGCGAAGACCCGCGTCGCCGATCTTGCGACGGGTACGACCTTACGCGGCCCCCAGCGCGATGATTTCGGGATGCTCTTCGCCGGCAAGGACGCCGCCGACTACGCCTCCGAAGGCCAGCAGCGGCTCTTAGTCCTGGCCCTCTGCCTGGCCCGCCTCCAGCGCGACACCCTCCTCGCCCCCACACCACCCATCATCCTGGCCGACGATGTCCTCGGCGAACTCGACGACACCCGCCGCCGGGCGTTCTGGAATGAAGTCGGTGAAAAGCATCAGGTTATCGCGACCGGCACCGTCCCCCCGCCTACCGGCAAGTGGCTGACTTACCGGGTGGCCGCGGGCAGCTACGTGGAAGCCTGATTTTGGCGTTGTTTTATGGGAAATTGACCCCTTGGATGGAGGCATGTCGGACTTCCTTCTCTACGCCTCCGTGGTCGCCCTCTTTCTCGTCTGCATCCTCGTGGTCCTCGTGATCCTGATGCAGCGACCCAGCGCCAATGCCGGCATGGGAGCCGCCCTCGGCGGTGGTGCCGCCGAAACCGTTTTTGGCGGCGAGTCCGCCAATGTGCTCACCAAGATGACCACCACCCTCACGGTCATCCTCTTCGTACTGAGTTTCGGCCTCTACCTGGGCTTCGTCGCCCGCGAAAAACCGTCCGCCAAGGCTCTCGATGCTAAGGCTACCGCCCCTGTCGCCGCCCCAGCCTCCCCAGCCGCAGTCGCACCTGCGGTCCCAGTGCCGACCGCTGCTCCGACTCCTGCCCCAGCCCCGGCTGCGGCCGCGCCCACCCCGGCTCCGGCTCCGGCCGTGACGACCCCGGTGCAGCCCGCTGCTCCGGCTCCGGCCAAGTAAGCCGGAGTGAGAACCCGACTGCTCAGCCTGTCTGTCCGCTGGGTAGCGTGTCTCATCGCACTCAGTTGCCTTGCGCAATCGAGGGTCCCTTCCGCCCCTGCCCTCGATCAGCTGACGCCCGAACAAGGACAGGCTTTCCTCGCGGGCTTCCGCGCCGCGCGTCTGACCAGCGCACTCTGCCTACGCTTCGAAATCATCCATAAGCCGCGCAAAGGCGATTCGCTGGCCGCGGTCAAAGGCACGCTCTGGGCCGCGTCGCGCGGCTCAGACCAACTCCTCCGCGGCGAGATCAAGGACGCCCAAGGTCAGCCCGCCTTGGCCTTTATTACCGTCAAGTCGACCCAGGGAAGCCGAGTCTGGGTCTCCCGCCGCGGCGCCCCCGCCCAAGAACTCGACAGCAAGACTCCGCTCATCCCCCTCGCAGAAGGACTCATCCTCACGCCCTTCGATCTTCAGTTGCCCTTCACGCATTGGCCGGCCACAGCCTACCTGACCACCGAGAAACGTCGACGGCCGGTGCACACGTTCGATGCGCTCAATCTGGTCGGCCACGAACCCGCCAAGGTCCACTACGCAATCGACCATGTCTACGGCGTGCTCATCCAGGCGACCTGTTTCGATGCGAACGGCATAAAGACGCGCACACTGCAGGTCGAGGAATTCTCCAAGGTCGACGAGCAGTGGATGCTCGCAGCGTGCAGCCTACTCGACGAAACCACGCGCGACGCCGACCTACTCCGCATCACCGAGGCCGCCGTCGGCGAACATTTCGCTCCGCAGACGTTTGAACCCGCCACGCTCGCGCAACCCGCCAGCCATCCGGCCAACTTCAAAAAACTGTGAAGACCAAAGTCACCGCCACCCAGGTCGCCCGCTACTGCGACCTGCTCACCAACGGCAAGCACATCGCCGACTTCAAAGGCTCCCGCAACGGACTCCAGCACAAGGGTACACGCCCGGTCCGCAAGGTCGGCGCGGCCGTCGACGCCGGCGCCAAGGTCTTCGCCGAAGCCGCGCGCCGCGGCATCGATTTCCTCATCGTCCACCACGGAATGTATTGGCGCCCGGTCTCGCCCGAACGCGAGGTCCGCGCGTTGCGCAAAGCTGCCCTGAAGAAGACCGGTCTGTCGGTCTACTCCAGCCACCTGCCCCTCGATGCCCATCCGGCCATCGGCAACAACGCACTCATCGCCCAGGACCTCGGCCTCAAGGTCGTGGATTGGTTCGTAGATTACGAAGGGCTGCCCATCGCCTGCATCTGTAAGGGAATTCCGCGAGCGACCCTGCGCCAGCGTCTCAAAGCCTCCTACCCCGAAACCTACAAAGGCATCGAGTTTGGGTCGGCGAAGCCGAAGAAGATCGCGATTCTCAGCGGGAGCGGCCGCAGCGCACTCAGCCACCTGAAGGCTGAAGGGTGCGACACGCTGATCACCGGCGAGCTGCGCGAAGAACATTTTAACGAAGCCCACGAGCAGGGTTGGAATCTTTATCCGTGCGGACACTACGCCACTGAGACCTGGGGCGTGAAGGCCCTCGCCGCTGCGGTCGCCGCGGAGTTCGACGTGAAGTGGGAATTCATCCCCACGGGCAATCCGCTCTGATGGCCCGCGGAAGGCTAGCCCCGACCCCGACCGGCTATCTGCACGTCGGCCACGCTCGCACCTTCGCCCTTGCCGCCGCCCGCGCCGCTTCCGGCACGCTCATCTACCGCACCGAAGACCTCGATGCCGGGCGGTGTCGTCCCGAATTCGCCGCCGCAGCGATCGAAGACCTACGTTGGCTCGGACTGAAATGGACGGAAGGACCCGACGTCGGCGGACCGCATGCGTCCTACGTCCAATCCCAACGACTACCTTGGTTCCGCGAAGTCTGGCAGCTGCTCCAATCCACCGGCGCCATCTATCCGTGCGATAAATCCCGCAAGGATGTCGAACGCAGCCTGACGGCGCCGCATGCCGAGGATGACGCTGAGCCGATCTTTCCGCCGGCCCTGCGGCCTTCGCTCAGCGCCGGACGCGAAGCTCGCGAACCCGGTCCGACGAACTGGCGCCTCCGCGTCCCCGATGGCGAGACGATCACGTTCGTGGATGCA
>Ga0209355_1002269_pt1 | contig 10775 bp, 11 predicted proteins | sample LauGreSBDMM110SN_3_FD_187563 | JGI IMG/M metagenome (GOLD analysis project Ga0209355, IMG submission 187563) | Freshwater lake microbial communities from Lake Michigan, USA - Sp13.BD.MM110.SN (SPAdes) (version 2) | ecosystem: Environmental > Aquatic > Freshwater > Lake | place: Lake Michigan...
AGGAGCGAAGCTCGAAGCCCTGCATCAAACTCGATTCGTGCCAGTTTCGCGTAGCGAATACAAGCTCCTGCGAATTAAACTCGAGGCCCTCCTGCTTCGCCCCTATCCATACCGAATCTTACCAAACTCAATAACAAACTCGATTTGACCCTTATTTACGCACCTAAACTTGCCCAGCTCATTCCAACATCATCTAGCACAACTGAAGAATTATAAATTTCAAGTAAAATCACAAGAAAAATTGCAAAAAGACCCATGAATACAGCCATAAGAACTGTTGTACCCCAACCCGGAGCAACTTTTCCATATTCTGAATTTAATGGTTTTAGCGCTGTTCCAAGTGCTGTTACTTTTCCTTGACTCGCTCCTGCTGATTTCACTTTTGATGTAGTACCTGTTGCCATAAGTTATTTTTTTCTGAATCTTATTCGCGTGGCGGGTGTTTCGCTTGATATTGAGTTGATTGTTGCTTGTTTGATACGATCGAGTCTGGGCTTTGCCCTTATCGAACATCAATACTATATACTACATTCCATACTCAATTGGATTCTGTGCCTTGCGAATCGTGAGATCAATTCTTTTAAGAAAAGATATAAAAGGATTGACAAAATTTTTATTTTTTTTACTTTCTTTTTAATATTGTACCTAGCATTAGAATATAGAGTGTATGATGCAGGAATCGTATGGAATAGGCTACGCCCTACTCAACACTACTCAAGATGAACATCGAACGCAACAGCATACTCAATAGATTTTTCCCTCAAAGTCTTCTGAACTAATAAAACTCAAATTCGGACAAGCGAGGTAGTTATCTCAGGTAAAGAAATATTTAAATAGAATCATTAATGCTTTGTAAAGTGTTCGCTGTTGAGTAGTGTTGAGTAGGGCGTAGCCTATTCCATACGATTATTCCACAGTCTCAAAATTTGAGGCAGTACCTACCTATTATGCGCGTACAGTGTAGTTTCGCATAGCGAATACGTTTTATTGAGTTTGCTCGAATGAAATATGGAGTGTAGTATGCAATATAGTATCGAGTATGGAATAAATGACTCGAGCTTAGCTCCTGCGAAGCAGAACGGCACGGGTGCAGCCCCAGCCGAGGTCAAGCTACTCAACATCGAAGACTCTATGCAACAAGCTACAATCTGCATATTCGCTTCGCGAATCGATCAATAGAAAACTGTAGGGGCGTAAAATCGCAATGCGATTTTACGCCCTAATACTTCAGATAATTAGTCTTCGTGATCTTCAAAAGGGTCACGAAGTTCTTTTGATGGTGGTCCAAAGCCTACATAGATGGAATATCCTGTAACGCTTAACAGAAGAAACCATAAAAAAACTGCGTAAAAAAAAGCAGGAGTTTCCATAATAAAAAGACGCTTATTTCACAATACGAGGTGGCTCACGGAAGAAAATGGCAAAAAAGATAATGCCTAAAGTACCTACAAGAAGAAATGTATAAACGAGTGCTTCCATAAATTTTTTGAATGATGGTATTGAGCTCGGGCGTACGGAGTCAAGTATAGGCTGTGTTTGCGCAAGCGCAATTCGTGCCCAAGGTTAAACTCGAGGCCCTTGGTATTGTATGAATCGATTTTGATGCAGGAATCGGATGTAATCAATGACTCGAGCTTCGCTGAATCGCTATGCTGTATTCGCGAAGCGAAACTGCTTCGCTCCTGCGAAGCAGAACGGCACGGGCGTAGCCCCAGCCGAGGTCAAGGTACATGGGCTTGTTCGCTTCGCGAAACTGGTACGCCCGTGCCCCCACTACTCTAACTCAATTCCGAACTACGCAAACTCGAATTTAAACTGCTTGACGACGAGTTGTTACATCACCAAGTTTTTGGAAAGCTCCAAATTCAACTTGTTCGTCTAAATCAGGGTCAATTCCGGCGAATACATCACGGAAAATAGTACGTGCTCCGTGCCAAATATGTCCAAAGAAGAATAAAAGCGCAAAACATAAATGACCAAAAGTAAACCAACCACGTGGGCTACTACGGAATACGCCATCCGATTGTAATGTTGCACGATCAAATTCAAAAATTTCACCAAGTTGAGCACGGCGAGCGTATTTTTTCACAGTAGCTGGGTCGTTAAAGCTAATGCCATCAAGCTCCCCACCGTAAAAACTAACAGAAACGCCAACTTGTTCAATAGAATATTTTGATTCAGCTCGGCGGAATGGAACGTCTGCACGAACAACTCCATCACTATCAATAAGAATCACCGGGAAAGTTTCAAAGAAAGTTGGCATACGGCGAACACTAAGTTCACGGCCTTCTTTATCTGTAAATGCAGCGTGACCAAGCCAACCTGCAGCAATACCATCACCATTATCCATTGGACCAGAACGGAATAAACCACCTTTGGCTGGGTTATTTCCAATATAGTCGTAAAAAGCTAATTTTTCTGGAATTTTTGACCAAGCTGCAGAAAGTGTTGCACCTTCGGCAACATTTTTTTGTACACGTTTTTCAATTTCTTGTTGGAAAAATCCTTGGTCCCATTGATAGCGTGTTGGCCCAAAAAGTTCAATTGGTGTTGCCGCTGAGCCATACCACATTGTTCCGGCAACGATAAACGCAGCCCAGAATACCGCAGCAATACTACTTGAAAGAACAGTTTCAATATTTCCCATACGAAGAGCTTTATAAAGTCTTTGTGGTGGGCGTACACTTAGGTGGAAAAGACCTGCAAGAATTCCAAGAATCCCAGCAGCAATGTGGTGCGAAGCAATTCCACCAGGGTTATATGGATCAAATCCATCAGCACCCCATGCTGGTGATACTGGTTGAACGCTTCCAGTAATACCGTATGGATCCGATACCCAAATTCCAGGCCCAAATAAACCTGTTACATGGAAAGCACCAAAGCCAAAACAAAGTAATCCAGAAAGAAATAAGTGAATACCGAAAATTTTCGGAAGATCCAGGGCTGGGTCGCCTGTTCGTGGATCGCGGAAAAGTTCAAGATCCCAATATACCCAGTGCCAAATGGCTGCAAGGAAGAGAAGTCCAGAAAGGATAATATGTGATGCAGCAACTCCTTCATAGCTCCAAATACCTGCATTTGTTACTGTTTCACCGTTGATCCCCCAACCACCCCAAGATGTTGTTACACCTAAGCGTGTCATGAAGGGAAGGACAAACATTCCTTGACGCCACATTGGGTTTAATACAGGATCTGAAGGATCAAAAACAGCAAGTTCGTAAAGAGCCATGGAACCAGCCCATCCAGCAACAAGAGCAGTATGCATTAAATGTACGGCAATAAGACGTCCAGGGTCGTTTAAAACCACTGTGTGAACTCGATACCAAGGTAAACCCATAAAAAGAAAAATGATAAATTTTTTTTTGACTTTCTTTCAGTGACCATTGGGAGTTAGGTATTGACCAGTTTCGAGTTTGGTAGAGCGTATGGTATGTACGGAATCGAGTTAGTCTTGATATGGTATCGACAGAAGGTCGAAGACTAAAGATTCCTGCATCGAACTCGAGGCCCTCCTGCCGTGCACTACCCCAAGTTTGGAATTTAGAAATTTTTGAGATTTGCTTTTATCTAATTTTATTATATCATAAAATAAAAGGGCTTGTAGCTCAGTGGACTAGAGCACGTGGCTACGAACTACGGTGTCGGGGGTTCGAATCCCTCCTAGCCCGAAAAAAGTATTGGACTAAGTGTTGGGTCGAGGCTTCTGCACGAATGTATTCGCTATCGAGTTGATTGTTGCTTGTATGATAGAGCGTATGGAATGGAGTATGGGCTTGTTCGCTTCGCGAAACTGCTACGCCCGTGCCCCAACAATCTACTCAACACCATACACTCTAGTGCATACTCCATTCCAAACTCGATTCATACCGTACGCGAATCGAGTTTCGTAGCGAAGCTCGTGGAGCGAAGCAGCATGGTATCGAGTATGGAATCAATGACATGAGCTTGTTCGCTTCGCGAAACTGCTACGCCTGTGCCCTGTCAAGCTACTCAACATCGAAGACTCTACAGCAAAGCCTTACGGGCTAATAAAGAGATGCGGGTATAGCTCAGTGGTAGAGCGAGTCCTTGCCAAGGATTAGGTCGCGCGTTCGAATCGCGTTACCCGCTAGAATAAGGATCGAGTTTTGATGAGTATTGTAGTATGCTGTAGAGTCTTTGGGCGAAGCCCTCATGCAGGAATCGTATGGGCGGAGCCCAAGACTACTCTAAGGCTCTACCATACTGCTTAGCTCCTCTCACGACTCAAATTGAGTTTGATGCTGCGTTCGATGTTGATCTTGAGTAGTGGGGGCACGGGCGTAGCAGTTTCGCGAAGCGAACAAGCCCATGTCATTGATTCCATACGATTCCATACTCAATACATTCATGCCCTCAAGAAATTTAAAAATCAGTCACACACTTAAAAAAAGAAGATCTTTTCATAAAAGCTTCCCATTCATATGAATTCTAAGGTATAATAAAAATAAACCAATAGATTGATTTGTTGTATGGACCGTCGTATTGTATGTCCTTGAGAAAGAGGAGTATTCGCTTGGCGAAATTGTTATTGAGTGACTTCACATGGGTAGTGTTCGGTATTCTATGGAATGTAGAGGGCATGGGCGAAGCCCCAGCCCATATCAACTCAACGAAACTCGAAACTAGCCCTCTACTATTCCATACTCAAACTGGTCAATGCCTAATATGCTATTCGGCATACTCACTAATAACTAATAAACCCGAGGCTTCTACTCTATCAAACTCAATACTTTCTGGCTATCTACACTGCACAAATTCAAATATTTAGGAGAAAACTTCACATGACTGCAGAACTTATCGCTCAACTGGCAACACTTTTTCTTATTTTAGGTGCGGGGCCAATCATTGTTGTTTTATTATACGCACGTGGCGGAAACCTTTAAAATAAAGTATTCGCGAAGCAAAACTGCTTCGCCCCTACTGAACAGCGCAAACTCAAAACTATTCTCCCTCGTGTACGGCATGTGCGTCGCCGAATAGCGTATTCGGCATTGACCACTTTGATGTTGAATAGCTTGGTAGTGTTTGGTATTGATGTTTTTGCTTCGCGATACTGCTTCGCCGAACGGCTATACTGTAGAGTCTTCGATGTTGAGTAGCTTGACAGGGCACAGGCGTAGCAGTTTCGCGAAGCGAACAAGCCCATGTCATTGATTCCATACTTGATACTATACTGCTTCGCAGGAGCAAAGCAGTTTCTTGAAGCGAATACTGAATAGCCCGCGCATCGAACGCAACATCAAACTCAATACTACAAGTCAAGTAAACTCGATTCGTGCCAATGGACATTTTCTTTAAAAAGGATTTTATGATTTCTTCTTCTTTATTTCTCCTTGGGCGCCTTCCCGAAGCATATGCACCTTTTGATCCTATTGTTGATGTTTTACCAATTATTCCCCTGTTATTTTTTCTTTTAGCTTTTGCATGGCAAGCTTCTGTAAGTTTCCGCTAGGTCTTCGAGTCGTATTGAGTTTCGTTGAGTTCGATGCGCGGAATCGTATGGAATAGAGAGGGCCTTATTCAGTATGATAGAGCGTATGGAATAAATGACATGGGCTTGTTCGCTTCGCGAAACTGCTACGCCTGTGCCCTGTCAAGCTACTCAACACTACTCTAGCCTCGAGTTCGATGCAAGAATAGTATGGAATCAATGACCATGCGGTGGGGCTACGGCCGTACATTCCATACAAGACCAAACGGGGCTTCGCCCGCGATACCGAATAAATTTTCACAAAAAGTTTTCTATGTTATTTCTTTTCCAACTTGTCCTTTTTGCTCTTGTTTTTCTGTCATTAGCATTAGTGATTGGAGTTCCTGTTTTATTAGCTTCTCCTGAAGGCTGGTCTTCTTCAAAAAATATTGTTTTTGCGGGGACAGCGGGTTGGCTTTTCTTAGTTTTTTTAGTTGGAACACTTAATTCGTTTGTTGTTTAATTATTGTTTTGACTAGTTTGATGCAGGAATGTAGAGGGCAGTATGGTAGAGCGAGAGCGTATGGAATCAATGACTCGAGCTTCGCTGAATGGCTATGCCGAGGTGAAGCAGGACGGTACGAATCGAGTCTGGGCATGGGCGAAGTCCTCTCCCCTACCGAAGACTGCATGGGCTTGTTCGCTTCGCGAAACTGCTCCGCCCGTGCCCCGTCAAGCTACTCAACATCTACTGAACATCCAACTCGATTCGTGCCGTTCAGCGAAGCAGTATGGTAGAGCCTTAGAGTAGTCTTGGGCTCCGCCCATACGATTCCTGCATGAGGGCTTCGCCCAAAGACTCTACAGCATGTGTTAAATAAAAAGAAAAAGAAATATGAATGTGATTCAAAATGAACGTCCTGTTTTCCCATTTACGGCAATTGTCGGACAAGAAGAAATGAAACTTGCTTTAATTTTGAATGTCATTGACCCAAAAATTGGTGGAGTAATGATTATGGGTGACCGAGGCACGGGAAAGTCAACAACTGTTCGTGCACTGGTTGATTTATTACCTGAAATTGATGTTGTTACCAATGATCCTTTTAATTCAGATCCGAATGATCCCGAAGGAATGAGTGATGCTGTACGTGACCTTCTTCAAAAAAATCAAAATGAAGGGGGACCCGCTCTATCAATCTCAAAAGCAAAAATTTCAATGGTCGATTTACCATTAGGAGCGACAGAGGATAGAGTATGCGGGACAATTGATATTGAAAAAGCTTTAACTGAAGGTGTGAAAGCTTTCGAACCCGGTTTACTTGCGAAAGCAAATCGTGGGATTCTGTACGTGGATGAAGTAAATCTACTTGATGATCACTTAGTTGACGTTCTTCTCGATTCTGCTGCCTCAGGATGGAATACAGTTGAGCGTGAAGGCGTTTCTATTCGACACCCGGCTCGTTTTATTCTTGTGGGATCAGGAAACCCTGAGGAAGGTGAACTTCGACCACAACTTTTAGACCGTTTTGGTATGCATGCGCAAATAGGAACTGTGAGAGAACCAGAATTACGTGTAAAAATTGTGGAACAACGTACAAGTTTTGATCAAAACCCGCAAACCTTTCAAAAAGATTTTTTTGTATCACAAAGTGAATTACGTGATAAAATTGCAAAAGCTCGTGAAATTCTTCCACAAGTGGAACTTGATTATGAACTTCGTGTAAGTATTTCAAAAATTTGTTCCGAACTTAACGTCGATGGGCTTCGTGGGGATATAGTTTCTTCTCGAGCAGCGAAAGCAATTGCCGCGTTTGATAATAGAAAAAAAGTAACACAACAAGATATTTATCAAATTATTGCCCTGTGCCTTCGTCATAGACTTCGAAAAGATCCTCTAGAATCAATTGATTCTGGTTCAAAGGTTCAAGAAGTTTTTAGTCGTGTTTTTGGCTACGCAAATTAATTGATTAATATGGATTGATTCGCTTCGCGGGGCTTCGCGCGGGCTACGCGCGGGCTACGCGCGGGCTACGCCCATGCAGTGTTCGGTATTGAGTTAGTCTTGATATGGTATCGACAGAAGGTCGAAGACTAAAGATTCCTGCATCAAACTCGATTCGTGCCAGTTTCGCGTAGCGAATACAAGCCCCTGCGAAGCAGTATGCTAGAGCCTTAGAGTAGTCTTGAGTAGATGATTGGGCTGCGCCCATACTAAGCCGTACGCGAATGCATACTCAATACCGAAGAGCAGGTTTCGACTTTGTATAAAATGAGATCCTTTTCTTTTTGTGGTCCCTGAAGCAGTTTTTGGTTATGGAATAATAGATAATATAAATAAAATCAAAACTTGAATAGGTAAAGTCGTGTTTTGTTTAATTCGACGGGCTTAGCGCGAGTTTCGTTCCTGGCGTACGTAATCAAGTATGCAGTCTATGCGTTTGATCCAATCGACTAAAGTCGAACATCAATACCAAGCTCCATGGGCGAAGCCCCGATTAAACCCGAGGCTGTACGGCAGGAATCGAGTCTGGGCATGGGCGTAGCCCGCGCGAATTAATACAATACCGCATAGACCACTCTTCAAGTTCGTGAAATTCTGAGTTATTTTTCCATTTTTTTGCCAGATAGACTGCAGTTTCGACTTTGATAGAGTTCGATTATTATTTAAAACAAATATTTCACTCGCTGTATAGGGCTTCGCCTCGGCAGTGTTCGGTATGTATGGATCTTCGGTCAAACTGTATGGGGAATGGAGTATGGAATAAATGACATGGGCTTGTTCGCTTCGCGAAACTGCTACGCCTGTGCCCTGTCAAGCTACTCAATAATCTACTCAACATCAAACTTGATTCGTGCGGTACTCGAATACATTCCATACTCATTCTATTTCTGGATCAAGCTAAATAGAATAAATTGGATGGAGAGTGTTTGGTATGTAGTATGGGCGCAGCCCAATCATCTACTCAAGACTACTCTAAGGCTCTAGCATACTGTTATGAACGGGCGAAGCCCCGCGAGCGAGTGAAAAAGGAGAATAGGCATGACAATAACTCCCCCAGAACGTGAGGCAAAAAAAGTCAAAATCGTTGTTGATAGAAATCCAGTACAAACATCATTTGAAAAATGGGCGAAACCTGGACATTTCTCTCGCACACTAGCAAAAGGCCCCAGCACAACAACATGGATTTGGAATTTACACGCAGACGCGCATGACTTTGATAGTCATACAACAGATTTAGAAGATATTTCAAGAAAAGTATTTAGTGCTCACTTTGGGCAACTTGGGATTATCTTTATTTGGTTAAGTGGAATGTATTTTCATGGAGCTCGTTTTTCCAATTATGAAGCATGGTTAAGCGATCCAACGCATATTAAACCAAGTGCTCAAGTTGTTTGGCCAATTGTTGGTCAAGAAATTCTGAATGGCGATGTTGGTGGTGGATTCCAAGGAATTCAAATTACTTCTGGCTTCTTCCAATTATGGCGTGGAAGTGGTATCACAAGCGAACTTCAATTATATAGTACAGCAATTGGTGCTCTTTTCATGGCTGGCCTTATGTTTTTTGCTGGTTGGTTCCATTATCATAAAGCAGCTCCGAAACTTGAATGGTTCCAAAATGTTGAATCAATGATGAATCACCATTTAGCCGGTCTTCTTGGATTAGGCAGCCTTTCATGGGCAGGGCATCAAATTCATGTATCACTTCCTGTCAATAAATTACTTGATGCAGGTGTTGATCCAAAAGAAATTCCTCTTCCACATGAATTTTTGTTAAATCGTGGTTTAATGGCTGAACTTTATCCAAGTTTTGCAAAAGGATTAGCTCCATTCTTTACACTCCAATGGAATGAATACGCTGATTTTTTAACATTCCGTGGTGGTTTAAATCCAGTAACTGGTGGCTTATGGTTAAGTGATACTGCTCACCATCACCTAGCAATTGCTGTTCTCTTTATTATTGCTGGGCATATGTACCGTACAAATTGGGGTATTGGCCATAGCATGAAAGAGATTCTTGAAGCGCATAAAGGTCCTTTTACGGGTGAAGGGCACAAAGGCTTATATGAAATTTTAACAACATCATGGCATGCTCAACTTGGGTTAAATTTAGCTCTTTTTGGTTCATTGTCAATTATTGTTGCTCATCATATGTATGCAATGCCCCCATATCCGTATTTAGCTACAGATTATGGTACACAACTTTCGCTTTTTACACATCATATGTGGATCGGTGGATTTTGTATTGTTGGTGGAGCTGCTCACGCCGCTATCTTTATGGTGCGTGATTACGATCCAACAAATAATTACAACAACGTATTAGATCGAGTAATCCGTCATCGTGATGCCATGATTTCACATTTAAACTGGGTTTGTATTTTCTTAGGATTCCATAGCTTTGGTCTTTATATTCATAACGATACAATGAGCGCTCTGGGTCGCCCTCAAGATATGTTCTCAGATACAGCAATTCAACTGCAACCAATTTTTGCACAATGGATTCAAAATACACATTATCTTGCACCTCAATTCACAGCGCCAAACGCGTTAGCGAGTACTAGTGCAACATGGGGTGGTGACATTGTTGCTGTTGGTGGGAAAATTGCTATGATGCCAATTTCCCTTGGAACTTCAGATTTTATGGTTCACCATATTCATGCATTTACAATTCATGTGACAGTTCTGATTCTTCTGAAAGGTGTTCTTTTTGCGCGAAGTTCACGTTTAATTCCAGATAAAGCAAATCTTGGCTTCCGATTCCCGTGTGATGGACCAGGCCGTGGAGGTACGTGTCAAGTTTCTGCATGGGACCATATTTTCCTTGGTTTATTCTGGATGTACAATAGTTTATCTATTGTGATTTTCCACTTTAGTTGGAAAATGCAATCTGATGTTTGGGGGAACTTAACTGCAAATGGTGTTTCACATATTACTGGTGGAAACTTTGCACAAAGTGCAAATACAATTAATGGCTGGCTTCGTGATTTCTTATGGGCACAATCATCACAAGTTATTCAATCATATGGTTCGGCCCTATCAGCATACGGTTTAATGTTCTTAGGAGCACACTTTGTTTGGGCATTTAGCTTAATGTTCCTATTTAGTGGTCGTGGCTATTGGCAAGAACTTATCGAATCAATTGTATGGGCTCACAATAAATTAAAAGTTGCTCCAGCAATTCAGCCACGCGCTTTAAGTATTACCCAAGGGCGCGCAGTTGGTGTAGCTCATTATTTATTAGGTGGAATTGCTACAACGTGGTCGTTCTTCTTAGCTCGTATTATTGCTGTAGGATAGTCTAAAGTTTGATGGGGGCAGAAATTGCGCTTGCGCAAACACTGCCCA
>Ga0209355_1002271_pt1 | contig 10774 bp, 9 predicted proteins | sample LauGreSBDMM110SN_3_FD_187563 | JGI IMG/M metagenome (GOLD analysis project Ga0209355, IMG submission 187563) | Freshwater lake microbial communities from Lake Michigan, USA - Sp13.BD.MM110.SN (SPAdes) (version 2) | ecosystem: Environmental > Aquatic > Freshwater > Lake | place: Lake Michigan, USA...
CAGCTCACGAGCTTGGCGCTGACACCGTGGCTCACGGTTGCACCGGTAAAGGTAATGACCAGGTCCGTTTTGAAGCATCCGTGGCAGCATTGGCTCCTGAACTTGTATCCATTGCCCCAAATCGTGACTTGGCCCTAACCAGGGATAAGGCAATTGAGTATGCGGCTAAACACAATTTGCCGATTGAGCAATCCAAAAAGAGCCCCTATTCGGTGGATCAAAACGTTTGGGGACGAGCCGTCGAGACTGGTCTATTAGAAGACCCTTGGAATGCACCGATTGCAGACATCTATACATACACCCAAGACCCAGATGTTGCGAAGGAGCCTACTGAGGTCATCATCAAGTTTGATGAGGGAATCCCGGTTGAAATTGATGGTGTTCGATACAGCCCGATTGCCATCATCAAAAAGATGAATGAGCTTGCAGGCCACCACGGCGTTGGAAGAATCGACATTGTGGAAGATCGCCTGGTTGGCATCAAATCCAGAGAAATCTATGAAGCCCCTGCAGCTATTGCCTTGATTCAGGCCCATGAAGAGCTTGAGAACCTAACTCTTGAGCGCGACGTGAATCGCTTCAAAAAGGGCATTGAAGACAAATGGGCCACGATGGTTTACGAAGGTCTATGGTTTTCAGATTTGAAGCGCTCGCTCGATGTCTTTATTGATCACACTCAGCATTACGTATCCGGCGAGGTGCGCCTCAAACTTGCTGGAGGTAGGGCAGTAGTTACCGGGCGGCGCTCCGAGCAGAGTCTGTATGACTTCAACCTGGCTACCTATGACACTGGAGATAGCTTCGACCAGTCACTAGCCAAGGGCTTTATTGAGCTTTGGTCACTTCCAAGCAAAATTTCGGCGAGGCGTGCCAATGGCAAATGAAAATAGCCCAGGATCGCTTTGGGGAGGAAGATTCAGTGGAACTCAGGCAGAGTCGGCTGCAGCTCTTGGAAGATCTACTCACTTTGATTGGCGACTAGCCACTTTCGACATTGCTGGATCCAAGGCTCACGCCAAGGCACTGTTTTCTGCAGGGTATCTAAATAACGATGAAGCAGAGCGGCTAACCAAGGTGCTAAACCAACTGCTTCAAAGAGTTGAATCGGGCAGCTTTACTCCAAAGCCACAGGATGAAGATGTTCACTCGGCGCTCGAGCGTGGACTAATCGAAATCGCGGGAGCCGAGCTTGGCGGAAAGCTTCGCGCTGGAAGGTCACGAAACGATCAGGTTGCAACCCTGATTCGGATGTATCTTCTCTCGGAATCCAACGTCATCGAAAAGCTGGTTCTTGAGTTGATTGCCGTTTTGACAGCACGTGCCGAAGAGCATCTTGGATCTTCGATTCCAGGTAGAACACACATGCAGCACGCACAACCTGTTCTGCTTTCGCATCACCTGTTGGCCCACGCCTGGCCACTAACTAGAGATCTAGAGAGATTACGCCAGTGGCGCTCGCGAGCTAACTTATCGCCATATGGAGCGGGCGCGTTGGCTGGTTCTAGCCTTGGCCTTGATCCACAACTTGTTGCAACCGAGCTTGGTTTTGCCGGCACCACACAGAATTCAATTGATGGAACGGCTTCTAGAGATGTGGTTGCTGAGTTTGCATTTATCTTGTCGATGATCTCAATCAATCTCTCGCGTTTTGCAGAAGAGATAGTGATTTGGGCGACCGTTGAGTTTGGCTTCATCAAACTAGATGACGCCTACTCAACTGGATCCTCAATCATGCCCCAAAAGAAGAATCCAGACGTTGCAGAGCTGGCCCGAGGAAAGTCCGGAAGACTCATTGGAAATCTCACTGGCTTACTAGCGACTTTCAAGGCCCTGCCTTTGGCATACAACCGAGACTTGCAAGAAGACAAGGAGCCGGTTTTTGATTCGATCGATACCCTGGCCTTGCTGCTTCCCGCATTCACTGGAATGGTGGGCACCATGAGATTTGATCTTGACCGCATGGAGCTTTTGTCCTCTTCTGGATTCTCGCTGGCAACCGATGTTGCCGAATGGCTCGTGAAGAAGCAAGTTCCATTCCGTGAAGCACACGAAATAACCGGAAAGCTAGTTGCTTACTGTGAGGCAAACGATCTTGAATTACACCAGGTGCCGGATGCAGATCTCGAAAAGATTTCAAGATCGCTTACCGGTGAGCTAAGAGAAGTACTATCTGTTTCTGGTTCGATTAAGTCTCGCACGGGTGCTGGTGGAACATCGCTTCCTCGCGTGCTTGAGCAAATAACTGAGCTCAAAAGAAGTTGGGGCAAAATCTAATGACTCTTTCAAATCAGGCTAATGACAAGTCCTTTGCCGGGATTTGGGAGGAACTAAAGTGGCGCGGACTAATCTCTCAGTCCACCGATGAGGCTGAAATATCTAAAAAGCTCAACTCGTCTTCTGTTACTTTTTATATTGGCTTTGACCCGACCGCTGCCAGCTTGCACCTTGGAAACTTAGTTCAGCTGCTTGTAATGCGAAGACTGCAGCTTGCAGGGCACAAGCCAATTGTTTTGATTGGTGGCTCGACAGGATTAGTTGGGGACCCTCGCCCAACTGCCGAGCGTGTGCTAAACGATAAAGAGACAGTGACGGCATGGGTAGACAAGCTCTCCGAGCAGGCTTCGAGGTTTGTTGATTTTGAGGGTTCGAGTGCTGCCAAGCTTGTGAACAACATGGACTGGACCCAATCTCTTAGCGCAATCGATTTCCTTCGTGAAATTGGCAAGCACTTCCGGGTTGGGAAAATGCTGGCCAAGGATGCCGTTAGTGCCAGATTGAATTCCGAGCATGGCATTAGCTACACCGAGTTCAGCTACCAGATTCTGCAGGGCTATGACTTTTTGGAATTGTTCCAGCGGCACAACTGCACCATGCAAATCGGTGGCTCGGATCAGTGGGGAAACCTAACTTCGGGTTCTGATTTGATTCACAAAGTCACTGGTTCCAGCGCGCAGCTTCTGGCAACACCTTTGATCACAAACTCGGATGGCAAGAAGTTTGGAAAGTCTGAAGGCAACGCCGTCTGGCTGGATGATTCCATGACTAGCCCATACGCTTTTTACCAATTCTGGCTAAACGTAGAAGACGCCGATGTAATAGACCGCCTAAAGGTGTTCACGTTTTTGTCCAAACAAGAAATTGATGAGCTTGCCAAGAAGGTGGCCAGTGAACCGCACCTTCGGGAGGCCCAACGGACCCTGGCCCTTGAGGTCACCTCAATTGTTCATTCCAAGGAAGCTGCCCTGGCGGCCATCGAGGCATCCAAGGCCCTGTTCGGCCAGGCCGCATTGACAGATCTTTCCGAGGCTGATCTTCGCTCAGCCCTTGCTGAGCTTCCAAGTGTGAGTGCTCCGATTGGGTCCTCAATAGCCCAGTTACTGGTGGATTGCGGGCTGGAAGCCAGTGTTTCAGCTGCCAGAAGGGCTATTCGCGAGGGTGGGGTCTATCTAAACAACGAAAAGGTGCTCGATGAAACCCAAGGGTTGGATCAAATGCTGCATGGGAATATCGCTGTTTTGAGACGCGGAAAAAAGACCCTCGCGGCAGTGTTTTTAGGCTAGGAATTCTTGCCAGAAACCCTTTATTTTCAAGGGTTTGATTTGACTTTATGCCAGCCAACAGCGTAATCTTGTGAGGTTGCCCAAAGCTTGGATTTCTGCATAGAAAACCGGCTCAAGTACAGCCAATCGAAACCGAAATAGGGGTTTTTTGCCCCCTTTTTTCGGGTCTAAGATTGAAGGTCCATCATCTAAATAAGAAGTAAAAAAGTTTTTGGTTTTTGCGTCTTTGGAAAATGATGAATCTGGATATCGCCCTGGAGATTTCTTTAGTTAGAAATTCCCAAGCGCATCCGATCCTTGAGAACTCAACAGCGTGCACAATGTCGATGCCAAGAACCTCTTGGCTTTATTTGGCTTGCCAAATGAAGTGAAGAGAACAAATTGGATTAGACAGATTGTCAGACAATCTGATTTAGTCAGATCAAATTGATTGCCCCATTTTCCGGGGCATTCGTTCTAGTTTGCTTTTCGAGCTTGCTCGAGAAGCTGCTTAACTTTTACGGAGAGTTTGATCCTGGCTCAGGACGAACGCTGGCGGCGTGCTTAACACATGCAAGTCGAACGATGAAGCTGGAGCTTGCTCTAGTGGATTAGTGGCGAACGGGTGAGTAACACGTGAGCAATCTGCCCTTGACTCTGGGATAACTGCGGGAAACTGTAGCTAATACCGGATACGACACCTTGGGGCATCCCGAGGTGTGGAAAGAATTTCGGTCAAGGATGAGCTCGCGGCCTATCAGCTTGTTGGTGAGGTAAAAGCTCACCAAGGCGACGACGGGTAGCCGGCCTGAGAGGGTGACCGGCCACACTGGAACTGAGATACGGTCCAGACTCCTACGGGAGGCAGCAGTGGGGAATATTGCACAATGGGCGAAAGCCTGATGCAGCAACGCCGCGTGAGGGATGAAGGCCTTCGGGTTGTAAACCTCTTTTATCAGGGAAGAAGCGAAAGTGACGGTACCTGAAGAAAAAGCACCGGCTAACTACGTGCCAGCAGCCGCGGTAATACGTAGGGTGCAAGCGTTGTCCGGAATTATTGGGCGTAAAGAGCTCGTAGGCGGTTTGTCGCGTCTGCTGTGAAAATCCAAGGCTCAACCTTGGACCTGCAGTGGGTACGGGCAGACTAGAGTGCGGTAGGGGAGATGGGAATTCCTGGTGTAGCGGTGGAATGCGCAGATATCAGGAGGAACACCAATGGCGAAGGCACATCTCTGGGCCGTAACTGACGCTGAGGAGCGAAAGCGTGGGGAGCGAACAGGATTAGATACCCTGGTAGTCCACGCCGTAAACGGTGGGTGCTAGTTGTGGGCCACATTCCACGTGGTCCGTGACGAAGTTAACACATTAAGCACCCCGCCTGGGGAGTACGGTCGCAAGACTAAAACTCAAAGGAATTGACGGGGGCCCGCACAAGCGGCGGAGCATGCGGATTAATTCGATGCAACGCGAAGAACCTTACCAAGGCTTGACATATAGAGGAAACGTGCAGAAATGTACGCCCCGCAAGGTCTCTATACAGGTGGTGCATGGTTGTCGTCAGCTCGTGTCGTGAGATGTTGGGTTAAGTCCCGCAACGAGCGCAACCCTCGTCCTATGTTGCCAGCACGTAATGGTGGGAACTCATGGGAGACTGCCGGGGTCAACTCGGAGGAAGGTGGGGATGACGTCAAATCATCATGCCCCTTATGTCTTGGGCTTCACGCATGCTACAATGGCCAGTACAAAGGGCTGCAATACCGTAAGGTGGAGCGAATCCCAAAAAGCTGGTCTCAGTTCGGATTGAGGTCTGCAACTCGACCTCATGAAGTCGGAGTCGCTAGTAATCGCAGATCAGCAACGCTGCGGTGAATACGTTCCCGGGCCTTGTACACACCGCCCGTCAAGTCACGAAAGTCGGTAACACCCGAAGCCGGTGGCCTAACCGCAAGGAAGGAGCCGTCGAAGGTGGGATTGGTGATTGGGACTAAGTCGTAACAAGGTAGCCGTACCGGAAGGTGCGGCTGGATCACCTCCTTTCTAAGGAGCATCTCGAGAAACTTCGGTTTCTCATAAGAGAGCCAGTATCAGGAGCGAATGTTTCCTGGCTGGTTAGCTCATGGGTGGATCATCGCATTGTTAGCAGCCTAAATTTTTTCTTCTAGTACAACTTCTTTACGGGAGTTAGGAACGAAGAGTCAATCGAAACTTCTATTGCACGCTGTTGGGTCCTTGGGGATCGGGAAACCGAAATCCAAGGATCAAATAATCCCCTCCGGGGGATTTTATGGTCTGGATTAAGTCTGGAAATTCCTAATGGAATGAAGGATTTGATACCGCCCGTACTTTGAGAACTACATAGTGGACGCGAGCATCTTATTTTAGATCCGACAATTTATTGTCGGGTCTCTTTGTGGTCAAGTTCTTAAGAGCACACGGTGGATGCCTTGGCAATAGGAGCCGAAGAAGGACGTAGTAATCTGCGATAAGCCTCGGGGAGTCGATAAACAGACTTTGATCCGAGGATTTCCGAATGGGGAAACCCAGCTGGACTAGATCCAGTTACTTCTAGCTGAATACATAGGCTAGATAGAGGGAACGTGGGGAAGTGAAACATCTCAGTACCCACAGGAAGAGAAAACAAAAGTGATTCCGTTAGTAGTGGCGAGCGAACGCGGAATAGGCCAAACCAATCATGTGTGATAGCCGGCAGGCGTTGCATGATCGGGGTTGCGGGACTTTTTAGTTGGTCTGCCGACCAGCAACAGCACGAAGCAATATAGACGAATGGTCTTGAAAGGCCAGTCATAGAGGGTGCCAACCCCGTAGTCGAAATGTTGTGGAAGTTGAAGAAGTATCCCAAGTAGTACGGAACCCGTGAAATTCTGTGCGAATCTGTCAGGACCACCTGATAAGCCTAAATACTACCTATTGACCGATAGCGGACAAGTACCGTGAGGGAAAGGTGAAAAGTACCCCGGGAGGGGAGTGAAATAGTACCTGAAACCGTGTGCTTACAATCCGTCGGAGCCAGCTTGTTCTGGTGACGGCGTGCCTTTTGAAGAATGAGCCTGAGAGTTAGTGATATGTGGCGAGGTTAACCCGTGTGGGGAAGCCGTAGCGAAAGCGAGTCTGAATAGGGCGATTCAGTCGCATGTCCTAGACCCGAAGCGAAGTGATCTACCCATGGCCAGGTTGAAGCGACGGTAAGACGTCGTGGAGGACCGAACCCACCAGAGTTGAAAATCTGGGGGATGAGCTGTGGGTAGGGGTGAAAGGCCAATCAAACTTCGTGATAGCTGGTTCTCTCCGAAATGCATTTAGGTGCAGCGTCTTGTGTTTCTTACTGGAGGTAGAGCTACTGGATGACCGATGGGCCCTACAAGGTTACTGACGTCAGCCAAACTCCGAATGCCAGTAAGTGAGAGCAAGGCAGTGAGACTGTGGGGGATAAGCTTCATAGTCGAGAGGGAAACAACCCAGACTACCAACTAAGGTCCCAAAGCGTGTGCTAAGTGGAAAAGGATGTGGAGTTGCATAGACAACCAGGAGGTTGGCTTAGAAGCAGCCACCCTTGAAAGAGTGCGTAATAGCTCACTGGTCAAGTGATTCCGCGCCGACAATGTAACGGGGCTCAAGCACACCACCGAAGTTGTAGCATTTGTACCATTGCCAGGCCTTCGTGGTCCAGGCGTACAGATGGGTAGGAGAGCGTCGTGTGGCGAGCGAAGCGGCGGAGTAATCCAGCCGTGGATGCCACACGAGTGAGAATTCAGGCATGAGTAGCGAAAGGGGAGTGAGAAACTCCCCGTCCGAAAGACCAAGGGTTCCAGGGCCAGGTTAATCCGCCCTGGGTAAGTCGGGACCTAAGGCGAGGCCGACAGGCGTAGTCGATGGACAACGGGTTGACATTCCCGTACCGGCGAAGAACCGCCCAAACTAATCTAGTAATGCTAAGTTTTCAAGATCGTATTGAAGCCTTCGGGTGGAGATATGGTGGAGAACACGACCCTACGCTAGTGCGGTTAACGTATTAACAGGTGTGACGCAGGAAGGTAGCCTCCGCGGGGCGATGGTTGTCCCCGTTTAAGGATGTAGGGCGAGTGATAGGCAAATCCGTCACTCATTAAGCCTGAGATCTGATGATGAGCCCGCAAGGGTGAAGTGGGCGATCCTATGCTGCCAAGAAAAGCATCGACGTGAGGTTCTAGCTGCCCGTACCCCAAACCGACTCAGGTGGTCAGGTAGAGAATACTAAGGATATCGAGAGAATCGTGGTTAAGGAACTCGGCAAAATGCCCCCGTAACTTCGGGAGAAGGGGGGCCTGAGGGGTGTAGGAATTTACTTCCGAAGCCCTGTATGGCCGCAGAGACCAGTGAGTAGCGACTGTTTATCAAAAACACAGGTCCGTGCGAAGTTGCAAAACGATGTATACGGACTGACGCCTGCCCGGTGCTGGAAGGTTAAGAGGAAGGGTTAGCAGCAATGCAAAGCTCTGAATTTAAGCCCCAGTAAACGGCGGTGGTAACTATAACCATCCTAAGGTAGCGAAATTCCTTGTCGGGTAAGTTCCGACCTGCACGAATGGCGTAACGACTTCTCAGCTGTCTCAACCGCGAACTCGGCGAAATTGCACTACGAGTAAAGATGCTCGTTACGCGCAGAAGGACGAAAAGACCCCGTGACCTTTACTATAGTTTGGTATTGGTGATCGGTGTGATTTGTGTAGGATAGGTGGGAGACTTTGAAGCTTGGACGCTAGTTCAGGTGGAGTCGTTGTTGAAATACCACTCTGATCACTTCGGTTACCTAACCACGATCCGTAATCCGGATCTGGGACAGTGCCTGATGGGTAGTTTAACTGGGGCGGTTGCCTCCCAAAAAGTAACGGAGGCGCCCAAAGGTTCCCTCAACCTGGTTGGTAATCAGGTGTCGAGTGTAAGTGCACAAGGGAGCTTGACTGTGAGACTGACAAGTCGAGCAGGGACGAAAGTCGGGACTAGTGATCCGGCAGTGGCTTGTGGAAGCGCTGTCGCTCAACGGATAAAAGGTACCTCGGGGATAACAGGCTGATCTTGCCCAAGAGTCCATATCGACGGCATGGTTTGGCACCTCGATGTCGGCTCGTCGCATCCTGGGGCTGGAGTAGGTCCCAAGGGTTGGGCTGTTCGCCCATTAAAGCGGCACGCGAGCTGGGTTCAGAACGTCGTGAGACAGTTCGGTCTCTATCCTCTGCGCGCGTTGGAAATTTGAGAAGACCTATCCCTAGTACGAGAGGACCGGGATGGACGAACCTCTGGTGTGTCAGTTGTTCCGCCAGGAGCACCGCTGATTAGCTACGTTCGGGAAAGATAACCGCTGAAAGCATCTAAGCGGGAAGCTTGCTTCAAGATGAGATTTCCATGACTTTTAGTCGAGAGGCTCGCAGCTAGATTACTGCGTTGATAGGCCGGATGTGGAAGTGGGGACTAAAGACCCATGGAGCTGACCGGTACTAATAAGCCAACTACTTGATAACAATTTTTTTGCTTGCGTCCACTATGTGGTTCCCGAGGTATGGGAACCAAACAACACACTTTCGTGTGTCAATGAAACATAACTCAATAGTGTTTCGGCGGCCATAGCGGAGGGGAAACGCCCGGTAACATTCCGAACCCGGAAGCTAAGACCTCCTGCGCCGATGGTACTGCAAGGGTGACCTTGTGGGAGAGTAGGACACCGCCGGACTTAGATTAGGAGATGGTCACCAATGTATGTTGGTGACCATCTTCATTTAAGGACAAGTTGCATATGAGCGAAGATCGAGACCGTAAGCCACGGCGAGATTCCTCGCGTCCAGTTGGCGCGAGACCATCAGGTCGCGCAGAGCGTCAAGAGCCAGAATCAGAACGACCTGACTGGCAGCAACTAGTTGAGAGAACCCGCGACCCAAATCGCGAGAAGTCGCCTGTAATTCCAGATGCTATAACTCCTGATGATGTTGATCTTGGGGTTCGGGTGCAACTGAAAACTCTTACTCCAGAAAACGCCGAGATGGTGGCAAGACATCTTGCGATGGTGAATCTCCTGATTGACCAAGATCCAGAACTTGCCCATAAGCACGCACTTGCTGCAGCCAGAAGAGCTGGCCGAATTGCGATTGTCCGAGAAACCGTTGGAGTGACCGCGTATACCGTTGGTGATTACACTCTCGCACTTCGAGAGCTCCTCGCGCACAGAAGAATTTCCGCATCAAATGATCAGATTCCCTTGATTGTTGATTCAGAACGCGGCATGAATAGACCAGATCGTGCCCTAAAAATGGCCCGTGAGGTTGACAGAAAAAAGCTAACGCCGGCTGTTCGAGTGAACTTGGCAATTGTTACTAGTGGAGCGAGATTAGACCTTGGCGAGAACGAACTTGCCCTAGCGGAGCTAGAAATCCCGGAACTTAACCCAGCAAAAGTTTTCTCGTACTCGCCACCACTATTTCGCGCTTATGCCGACACTCTTGAGTTACTAGGTCGCAAAGAAGATGCCAAGAAGTGGTTTGATTTAGCCAAGCGTGCAGAAGTTGCACTTGCTGGCAAGCCAGAAGATGTTCTAGAAATCATTGAAGAAATTGAAATTCCGAAACTAGCCGATCGCCCAGCTAGGACTTCATCTGACGATGAACCAAGAAAACCTTACGGCCGAGCCAGTTCTGGTAGCCGAGACTCTGGTAAACCCCGCAGGGGATTTGATAACCCAGGCGGCGAAAGACGAGGAGCTCCTCGTGGCCGCTAAAATTCTGGACAAATTCGAAACGCTACTTCTGGACCTCGACGGAGTGATCTATGAAGGTAGCCGCGCAATTGTTGATGCAATCGAATCGATTTCTGCCATTCAAGCAAAAGGAATCCAAGTTGGATACATAACTAACAACGCTTCTAGGACCAGCGAGGCAATTGCCGAGCAGCTTCGATCTTTTGGGTTAGAGCTAAGAGTCGATGATGTCATCACTTCCGCGCAAGCTGGAGCGGGTTTACTAAAACAGATTGTTCCTGCAGGATCAAAAGTTCTGGTGGTTGGTGGCGAGGGACTGCGCTCAAATGTTTCACTCGCTGGATTCAAAATAGTCGAATCGAGTAAGGATTCACCAGCTGCCGTTATTCAAGGCTTTGATCCATCAGTTGGCTGGAAACACTTAGCCGAGGCTAGTTATGCAATCCAACAGGGCGCTAAGTGGGTAGCTACAAACCAAGACTGGACCATTCCA
>Ga0209355_1002274_pt1 | contig 10752 bp, 5 predicted proteins | sample LauGreSBDMM110SN_3_FD_187563 | JGI IMG/M metagenome (GOLD analysis project Ga0209355, IMG submission 187563) | Freshwater lake microbial communities from Lake Michigan, USA - Sp13.BD.MM110.SN (SPAdes) (version 2) | ecosystem: Environmental > Aquatic > Freshwater > Lake | place: Lake Michigan, USA...
GGGCAGTCTGTTCGGGCGTCATGACAGCAACAATCTCGTGTGTCTTGCCTCCCAAATCTGTATCCGCGACAATGACCAAGCTGCCAATGTCTACCCACACCGACTTCTTTCCCTTTCCCCGCATACCGCCCCGCAGTGGGGCCTGCAGAAGAAATCCCTCTCCTTGTTCGTTGAAATGGGCAATTTCCATGCGACCACATCCAAGTCGCCGGACAACCTTGCCAATGAGAACTCCATCCGTGTTCTCGCCCATGATGTAGTCGTCAAGCAGTGCATCTCCCTTGAGCCGATTGTTGCGAGCCTTGTTTCCTTCCGAGTTCTTCTGAGACTTGTGGCCGGAGCCTCCAGTCATATTGCGAGGCATTTTGAACGAGGTCTCTGTTTACTGTGTGGGAGCGGATCCATTTTGAGTGCCAAAAAAATCGTCCAAAATGGATCTTCAGGGTCCAAAACAATGGAAGTTGGGTTCCACACGCACAAAATGACGTCCATCATCATCAACAGCTTCTACCGCGCACTCTGCAGCATCAACGACTACACGCCGATCAAGGACATGGACATGAAGAAGCTTGCGGTCACGCTGGTTGACGCACTTTACCCGGAGGATGGGTATGTCACACTGGAGGACAATCCGCGGGGCAACTTCCGGATCCACATGAACGATCAGTTCATGGACCGGATGCGCGCGGAGGTCGCCAAGGGTCTCTCGGTTGCCGAGGCAATTGAGGCCACCGGGCTCAAGGAGGAGGAGCCCGCCAAGCAAGAGGTTTCCATTCCGGTGGTTGCGGCTGAGCCCGAGCCCACACCGGCACCGGCACCCGAGCCGGTCAAGGAGGTCAAGGTGAAGGCGGCACCGAAGCCCAAGCAGACAGAGGAAGAGAAGGCGGCCGCGAAGGAGGCGGCCAAGAAGGCCAAGGAAGCGGAGAAGGCCGCGGCTAAGGAGGCCGCAAAGGCCGCTAAGGAGGCCGAGAAGGCCGCGGCTAAGGAGGCCGCAAAGGCACAGCCAAAGCCTAAGTTCGTGGGGAACTTGGAGAAGCTGAACCCCACACAGGAGAAGTTGTGGAAGAAGGTGGCTGCGGAGGCCAAGGTTGAGCTCACGGATGACCACAAGAAGCGCTTCCTTGCGGAGATGAACGCCTTGGACAACAAGGTGTATAATCTCAAGAAGATGGAGGCGCACATGGCGGAGTTCTTTGTTCCCAAGGAGAAGCAGGAGACGAAGGACGAGGGCCTGTGGGAGGTTGAGTTTGAGGGAAAGCCGTATGGGGTCAGTGACGAGGGAGTTGTTCACGAGCCCATTACTCAGGCGGATGGGTCCATGATCTACAAGAAGGTTGGGAATGTCGGAATGGCCAAGTTCAAGGACATGGAGCAGCCGAAGGAGTAGAAACCCAACACAACAAATCTTACTTACTCACTTATTTTTTACATTGTAGAGCGGCACGTAGGGCAGGGTTTTTTGCATAACTTCAGAAAACAGTTCGTCTGTGTCACCACATCCGGCGCGCGCGGTGCCATAAACGGTCCCGCCAAGGGATTTACTCGGGGATACACGACGGCATCACGGGCATTTTGTGCAGCATCCGCGTCCACATGTTCGCGTACAATGGCCGTATATGCGCCCGCGCCTAGCTGGGGATTTGTAAAGTAGGGGAGCACCGTGCTGATAGATAAGCGGTAGGAAACAATGTTAACATCTGGATACACTCCTAATTGTTGTGCATAGATAGTCGCATAGGATAGTCCGTTGCTTGAGGACCGTCCGCTGATTTCGGCCGTTGTTCCAGTTGGATCTAAGACAAGCTCAAGTCCAACTGGAAGCCCCGATGAATAGTAGAAGATGAAATCGGGTGTGCCTGTGGCAGCAATGGGAATTGTATACGGTACATGCTGATACAGAACAACGTTTGACTGCGTGGGCTGAGTAAAGGTTAGGTTTCCGGACGCAATGAACATATTCCCTGCGCTGAGTGCGAGCGTCACAGTCGTCGTGCCCGTCAAGCCAGCGTATATAGCAGCAATGTTGGCAGTGTATGTTGCAGCAGGAGTAGGGACGCCGGTAAAGTCTCCGGAGAACAACCCGTCTGGAGACATGGTCAGAATAGGCTGAGGAGAGTCAGAAGGCTGTATGTTTAGCACGAGGTACGACGTCGGATATACGACCCCGCCCGACGAATACTGAATGGTCCTAAAGGGGATGTTGGAAAACGTGTTGGAAATAGGATCAATCCCGTTTACTTGAAGAATCAGCAAGTTATCTGCGATTGCAGTGTAATTATAGGTTTCACTTGCAGAATCGATTGGAGGTTGGTATCCGGTTGTTGCTGTGACAGTAAACGAGCCGTTGATAGGATCCGTAGATATACCTGTGATCAGTCCCGAAGAACTCACGACCAGCCCTGGAGGCATATTGGTAGATGAAAAGGACTGAATGACACGTCCGCTCAGGGTGGTCACAACAAGCTGAATGGGTGTGATTTCTCGGTTCTGAAAGAAGGTGGGTGTGTGGGTAGACCACGTAAAGAAATCTCTCTGGATTTCGAAAGATGGTGAAACCGTAGCAAAGGCTCCCAATGCATCCGTAGCTGTGAATGTCACCGGAGTATTCGAGAGGTTTGAAAGAGGCACTCCGGAAAGGGCTCCAGTGGTCGTATTGAATGTCAAGCCGTAAAGACTGAAATCCAGTGATGACGAATAAGTAATCGGCGATCCCGACGTAGCCGACGCCGCAACCCGAAAGGCATTGCTCACAAGAGGAACGGATACAATGTAGCTTTGGTTTGACGGTGTAGTTGTAAAGGTGACAATATCAGGATTGATCGTGATCACGAGAGGAGTGGTGTTGCTGATTCCGTTGAAGTTCGTTGCGGTCACTATGTTTGAGGTTGTACCGGCTGTTGTCGGGGTTCCAATGAGATACCAAGGTGGGCCGGCTGAAAGGGACAACCCGTCAGGAAGAAGTCCGGAATAAACAAGGGTGTCAATCTGACTCGTAGACGGAAAGTAACTGGCCGCAGTAATGACGACATCGTTGGATCCCAGTGCCTTTCCAACGTAGAGATTGGAGGAGACTGTTGTTGTCAGCAGTACGGCCTCTGCAAACTGAAAGGAGAGCGAAGCCGTTCCGATGGTTTGAACATTGGTTGCGTCTCTGAAGTACCCTGCCAACTGGACATTGACAATACCCGACGACGGAAACCCAAATGCGTCCGTCATATCCGGTGTGCCTGCCAACTTGACGGTGTTTGATGAATCTGTGGGCGTAAAGAAGAACCCGCCTGACTTGGGCACGTTACTGATGTCCGTAAAGAAAAGTCCCGATGGAAGCACTGGCAGCAAGTATTGAAACGTGTATCCGTATATGGTAGCTGGGAGCAAGGATGTAAATGTAGTCGTTGGAGTGCTGGTGGTGTTCAAGTTTGTGAATGCAGCGGACGACGGCGTAATACGAGCAACCGGAACGCCTACGCTAATGGCAATGTTGGTCGTTGCGATGCTTCCGTTCGATGAATTGCTGGCGATCAATTGGTAATTCCGAAGAGGCTGCTGAACCTGTGGAGTTCCGACAATGGTATTTGCATTGGAAAACGAGAGGCCCAGGGGGAGCGTGGGTACAGACAAAGTGATTGTCGGATCGTTTGCGGATGTGACAGTGATGTTGCTACCAAATGTATTGCTAATGTTCTCGTACTGGTTGAGTGCATAGGGAGACGCAATAGACGGTACGATGCGCGCTGCTCCGATGGTCACCGGGAATGTCGTTGTACTCACAACTGTGGTTCCGTCCATCAGATCGACGACCAGTGAAAACGTAGATGAATACGAAGCCGCAGGTGTCCCCGCAAAGGTGAAGGTCTTTGCATCGACCGACAGGGTAGAGAATACGCGAAGCTGAGACGAGGAGTTTGTGTTCCGAAGCGTTAATGTGTTTCCAACGCCTGTAATTGAGAAGACATATGAAAAAGGCTCCAACTTATAGAGGTTCAGCACTGTCCCCGAGACAATAGACGGTGTGGCAATGACTTGCGAAGGGAGAACCGAAACAGAACTTGAGATGCTGCCCAGTGAGTTAGAAGCGCCCGTTATGTACGCATTGACAAGAAGTGTGGCCGGTGGATTTGCTGTTCGCAATGCGTTTGCGCTTGAAAATGTCAGAATTGTGTTGCTAGCAGAGCTCGTGAAATATGGAATGAGGGAAGGAGATGTCGCAGACGCGTTCAAGACTACATTTACGACGTCCTCCGGCAGAGTGAAGACATAGGAGAATGGACTATATTCATACAATGTAAGTGGAGACGCGAGTACGGGTGTGGCTATAATCGGAATCTGACCTACGGTGAATGTATTTGAGAATGAGGATATCTGCGCGCCAAGGTAAGTCGATCCAACGGAGATTGTGTATGCCATCGTGCTAGGAGACGGTATAGTTGTGAAGCCCGTTATGCTCGATAGAACAACTGTATTGGCATCATACTCTACGAATCCTAGAAGAGCACCACTTGCAGCGGTACTGTTCAAAACTAGAGTAGGTGTCTCTGTTGCAGCATGGCTTGTAATCTGTCGGGGTCCAGTATATGTGAACACAAGTGAGGATGCCGAGGTGGTTGAAACGAGCGACATCTTAACAACCGAACTCGTAATCGATGGTCCTGTCGCGCCATTGATATCAAGTGTAAACGCATTCGATCCAGTTGGCGTGCATCTCAGTGTTATCGAGGTTGAATAGGGATATTGAACGCCTCCGATTGTAATCATATTTCCTGAAAGTGGTCCAAGAACAGAACGTAGTGGAGAATACGTCAGCGTAAGGTTGATGTATCGTACCTTGGCGGTTGATTCCATGACAACGAGTCCTCCGTTCAAGACATCGTAGGCAACTGCGTATGGAGTCGTGAATCGAGCAGCGGTTCCACGCCCATCCCTTGTCAAGGATGCAGCGGCTCCCGCAATCACCGTAATCGGGCTCGTGTCAGGGTCCATACGTGATATCGTACCCACTGTGGACGAAGCATAGATGTAGCCCCCGCCGTATGCAAGTCCATACACTCCAGCTAGAGACACGGGTGAATAGACCTCATCGCCGGCATAGTCTAGAACGAGTATTTGGCCCGTCGTCGTCGCAAGAAATAGATTTGTATCATCGGTCGTAATGGCTGTTACTTCGTACCCGGTGCCACCGATGTCTGATTGATTTACGCCGCCGCCCGACGGAAAGTTCAGCGATGTGATATCCGTGTTGCCGTCCTCGGTGTTAGTATATGCTATATAGACAGTAGGCTCATCTATGTTCTGGTCCACCGTAATATGATACGGTCCTAAAAATCCAACATTTGCCAGGACTACAGTCGGAGCGTTACCCCGCCGTATAGATCCATCCGTGCACACCAGAAACGTGACGTTTGCAGCGTTAACCGCAATGCCACTCACCTGAACGCCCGCGTCAACGAAGGTTCCGTTAACCAAGATGCCAGTGGAAGATCCAACAATAATGTTTCCGTTGGCCCGATTCACTGCTATCGGGGCGGACCCAAGGAACGTTCCAGTGTAAGGAACCGTGCTTACTGGATTTACACCGACTACGATTTTTTGCAGCGGAGACGAAGTATAGAGGATACCGCTTAACGCATCATACACGATATTTCTCGGACCTGAAACCGGTATGGTTGGTACACCGGCCGGTGGGAACGTAGCCATTGTGAACGGCACACCAGGCGGGGTCAAAGAAAATGTATATATTTTGGGGTCAAGATCATTGTCAGAAAAGTACAGAAATCCATCGGTATTGTTGACCGCTATACTTCCCCAGGAACCCGCGTTGACATCTGAGTCTGATATCCACGTTGAAAGAGTATTTGGACCTGCAATCAGGTAAGAATGAAGACCGAACGACGCGGTGGTTGCGATGTAGAGAAGCGTACCTGATACGTTCATGGCGAGAGCATACGGATTGTTAACACCAACATTCAACCTAGTCAACGTGGGTGAAGCACCGAGCGTAATGCGAGTAATTGTGCTTGTTCCTCGTTTCGTATTATTAGCAACATATAGGTATGTATTCGTAGGATCAATGACGATCCCTGCGTAACCAAACTCGTCACCATCAGAAAACATAACCGTAAATGTGCACGGTGTCACTGATAGATCAATCTTTCGTATCTGCGTAGGGCTTGAAACGTATAGACAGTTGCGAGACGAGTCAAACGCAATCCCTTCCGGATTGGTGAGATACGTACTCACAGTGAGTCCTATGATTGTTATAGCAGACTGCGTTGCCAGAGTGACTTTCCGTATTCTTTGATCTGCGTCAATCACATATAGTATTCCATTTGAACTATCAATTGCCATGGGACCAGGAGATCCAGCAGGGTATACTCCTCCGATAAGTTCACACATTGTATTCGCATTATCTGGGGAAAAGTTGCCATTCGCGTTCCCTGAAAGAAACGGAATCGTAATGGATGGAGAAAATGCATATGGATACAGGTCGTTCAGAGAGTACGATGCATACTCCAAAGACACTTGTCCCGGAATACTGGATACAGTTGTGACTCGCGTAGTCGTTCCAGTTGACGCACCCGTTCCTAGGGATACGACCGGAAAGGATGTTGTCGTATAGGTCGGTGGAGGATTCCATGTGGTTGGAACTAGTGTGTTCGTATAACTGAAAGGCTCCGCTGCAAATACTTCAATTGGACCCGGGACGTCAGGCGTCATTTTGGGGACGGCAGACGAAAGCGCAAATTGATTTGACTGTGTCAACCCGTTTGAATTGGTATATGTAACGTTGCTGGATGTTGACGATACGATCGTATAGGTTCCATCGTTACTACTATTGTTAGCACCCGTTATAGAGATCAATCCGCCCGAGGCATAGACGTTTGAAGATCCATTCGTGTAGCCGGGTGCGAGGACATTGGTAAACGAGACGGTTGCAGTGACATTTGATCCGGCGACTGTAAATGCAGAGATTGAGTCAAGTGTTGGATATGGGAATGTCGCCATTACTTACTTACTGAGAGGTTTGGTTTAACCTACTTGGGCGGAACAGCGACTTTGACCACCTTTCTCTTCGGCTTGCGTTTCTCAATCACGGGCTGCGCGGGACGTGTAATCCCCGTAAACCGAGTTGAAGCCGTCTCCATCGATAGGTCCCGGTAAACCATATCCAGTTTGAGCTTCACGAGGTTTGAGCTGGCGTCCATACTCTTCCATACGAACATTTCGTGTCGCCGACAACCATGGAACGGGCTCAAAGGGTATTCGCTTCGTCTCTTCCTCTTCCTTTGCGGTTGCGTGATACTGAATGTATAGAAAACAACCAAACCCCGCAGCGACCAATACAAGCATCAGGATGTTCATCATCCACGATGAAGCTTGAATGAGTTCATTTTTTCGCAGGAGCAAATTGCTTTCAATCCGACCTAAGTCGAAGGTGTTGACGAGGGTTGAGGAGCTTGCGACGCCTGAGGAGCCTGCGACGTGCATTGTTCTGTAGCAGGAGTCCATTGTACAGCAAGGAACGACAGCGTGTCCTTGACCCACGGGTTCTTCACACAGGAACATACTCGGATTTTTTGAGGATATACGAAGACATATCGTTCTAGATCATACAGCTGGCGGCGGGTCCAGTTTTTTGTACAGACTGTGTGGACTCCATCTGCGTAGCGAAGTAGATTGTAGTCCATTACGCTGACGACTGGAGGCTGTGTGTATACGGGTTCTTTTTGAAAGCGTCAAGCAAACCCGGCTGCTCGTTGCGATTCGTGTAGACGTCCTGCTGGAGCGGCACAATATAGCGCTGCGACCCCTGCTGAGCGGCTGACGGCGCCTGTCCACCAAATGTCATGAGAGGAGCCTCAAATACACGCGTGTTGTTGTGCAGAGACTCGTCGCGGTGCGTCTGAACATTGTACGACTGCGGACCGGCCTGAATAGCCATGCCGCCCACAGGTCCAGCCGGAGGCGCACGGCCCTCTACCGTGAGCTTCATGAACTCCTGAAACGGCTCTGTGAATGCACGGATGTAGGTCATGCCACCCGCCGCAGCAGTAGTGGCCGGATTGGCGTTGAGCATACCCATGGACTCACGCTTCTGAGCCTTCATCAGTTGCTCGGGGTACAGCGAGTTTGCCACTTGCTGGCCCTGAGTGGTGTTGACGCGATCCAGGGACCCATCGGCACCCGTGAGAACTTGGAAGCGGTCGGGACGGTTCTTCTTGACCGGCGCCTGCAGACCCATCTCTGTAATGTAGAACTTGCCCGGTGTCGGCTGAGACGTGTAGGTGACCTTCTCCTGTCCGACTACACGAAGCTCGTCCGTTGTCTTGGGCATAGCATACTCGCGCGCTGCATCCTGCTGGTAGCCACCCGACGGCAAGTTCGTGTAGCCGTCATTGATACCAGGTCCAACCTGAATCTGGTTGATCGGAAAGGTGTTCTTGGTTGCCAGCGAGGTGACCTGACGCTCCTGCTCCCAGTCTGTCTCCACCGGGGTCTTCCACGGGCGACCGTTTCCTGCTTCGGGCTTGAAGAAGGCCGGAGTTTCTTCCTTGTGGAAAAAGGTGGTCGTTCCCTTGCCGGTGTAGAGATCCAGCACTCCCTCGGTGGCACCCGAGTACATGGACTGCGTCTGCTTTCCACCGAAAAAGGGCACCATGTTTCCATGCCCCGTCGGCCGCTGCAAGACCGTCACCCTATCCGTGGCCGACTCTCGAAGCTCCGGATTTACAAAGGTCTCCATTGGGCTAATCTTGGGCTTCTGAGCCGTATGCTGAGCACGAGGCTGCGTTGACACCGCATATCCGAGGGCGGCTAAGCCGACTAGCATTGCGACCTCCATTTGTGTATCGCGCGAGACAAAATGGAACTGCCTTTTGCCAAGAAAGTCAACCCCATACAAAATGCCTGCTACCACTCGTTCGTATACTCGCACCGCCCACACCACTGCCGCCGGCGCCATCGCCGCCCTTGAGGGTCCGCGGTTCGTTGTCATTGCTGATCCGGTTAACAACAATAAGAAGTGGACGGTTACCGATCAGCGGACGCTGATTCGCATGTGCCGTCATACGGAGATGACGCCAGCCATCATGGCGGCCACGCTGGGTCGCTCGGAGGAGTCAATCCGCTACCGCCTGGCCAAGATCATCCACGAGCACCTGGACGGTCGCACCGATGATGCGTCTATCCGCGAGGTCTCGGATTGGCTTCTCCCGAACTAGCCTCGGGATGTATTCGTAAGCCGCGATTGTTCATTCGTAGGAAACGGAACCACCGCATGCGACTGGGGCTTGAACAGTAGCCACTGAAAAGCATACGAGCTTCGCTTCCCATTCTTCTCAACAGGCACATCCGTTGCCACTTGCATTTTTTGCCGATGAAATGTGGGTGTTGGAACAACTTCTGGGAGCTTAGGATCCATTAAAATATGACGTCAAAATAATGTTGTGGTTCCTTCTCGGGATCATCGTCGTTCTTTTTCTGATTGACAACGGAATGCGCCTCCAACGGGAGAACTTTATCAGTTTGCCTAAGTTCATGGGTGGAAAGGAAATCCTCAACATCGGTCCCTTCATTGGCGACAACACCTGCGGTCCGGATGAAAGCTTTGAAGGAGGGTTGTGCTACAAACCCTGCGACCCAGGGTTTTATGGTCGCATAACCATGTGCATAGCCGAATCAGAGGACCGAGGAGCCGGAACCATGGTTGGGCTTGAAGATTGTCCCTCGGGATGGAACAACGACGGTTTGATCTGTCGCGAACCGATCACGGGAGGTGATTGTAGAACGTGGTGGGATGGATGTTCAAGCCGTGCTCCTGGGTGGCTTGGCGGGGGCTGCATAGGAGGTGCAAAAACAGAGTGCAATCCGATTAAGGGAGGTCGCCTGAAGGGTCGTCTTGATGGTGGAGGAGTGTGCCCAGGTCCCCAAGGAGGTGACAAGCCCGAGCGCTACCAAGGAATGTGCTACAGCAAATGCCCGAAGAAGTACCCAGTCCCCATGCCGGGAATGCCCTATCGGTGCTACAAGGGTGGTAACATAATGTATGATCGTGGTGGTGGAAAGGTGCCCTATATTGTGCGTGTTGCTGGAAAGTATGGCTTCTTAGGGCGCCTGTAAGTTAGACATCTCTGGAGCGTCCATTGTACATTGCAAACCGCTTGTCGCCACCCGACAGTTGATCGCGGAATACAAGCGGTCCGCCCTCATCTGAGATTGTCCAGCGGTCGCTAATCTTCAGAGGACCACTTGTCCAGCCGCTCCATGACGTTGTTCCGGTCCGACTGAGGCCTGTCGGCGTAGACTGAACCACAGGACCGCCCGTTGTATCCCACCAAGGAACTGTCGTTTCCACTTCAGAATACCCGCCACCGGGGAGTCCAACTGTTGATGTGCTCTTAAACTCACTATACTTGCCCATGCCTTTCGCATAGTACTCTGCAGGCGAAAGGTTGATCGCGCGTGTATCGGAGATAGGAGTCTTACCGGGATAGGTTCCGTCCCTGCCCGCAGCACCCGCAGCACCCGCCGGTCCCATATCACCCTTGGGGCCACCCGGTCCCGCTACGCCCTGGATTCCCTGATCACCCTTGGGTCCCGCCGCGCCCGGATCTCCCTTGTCACCCTTGGCACCTACAACTCCCACCGCCGACCCAGCTGTTCCGGGAACTCCCTGAAGACCTCGGTCACCCTTGTCACCTTTATCACCCTTGTCGCCCTTGATGCCTTGGGGTCCAACACCGCCGATCGGTCCAG
>Ga0209355_1002275_pt1 | contig 10751 bp, 9 predicted proteins | sample LauGreSBDMM110SN_3_FD_187563 | JGI IMG/M metagenome (GOLD analysis project Ga0209355, IMG submission 187563) | Freshwater lake microbial communities from Lake Michigan, USA - Sp13.BD.MM110.SN (SPAdes) (version 2) | ecosystem: Environmental > Aquatic > Freshwater > Lake | place: Lake Michigan, USA...
ATCTAACTCATACTTCATGCTTAAACATATATTGCTTGTATTTTCATCATTTTCATCATTTTCATCATTTTCATCATTTTCATCATTTTCATCATTTTCATCATTTTCATCATTTTCATCATTATAAATATAACCATTGCAATTTATTAGACCATATAATCTAACTTGTGAAGTATTTTTATTTAATCGTTCAAATTCTATATTTTGCTTACCTAATAATGGAAAATTAATTGACCCTCTATAAACATTATTTAATGGAGGTAAACTATAACTGAATGCTAATAATAAAATGTTATACATAATAAAATTAATAATATTATGTTAGCAAATATGTATTTAAATAATTTTAATATTTATTTAAAAAAAATTGAAATCATATTTATAATTTATATTTTTAAATATAGTATCATATATTATGCAATCAAAAACTAAAACTATGATGGAAAATATTGAAATGCGCGCAGGCGATATTAATGAACGAGGTTATTTAAATGGTTTAAGTACAAAAGGATTTAATCATTATAAAGCATTGTTAGAACTTTGTGCAAATTCTATTATTGATGCTAAAGCAAAAAAATTTACTTTTGAAATTAAAGATGCTACAATTTTGATTATTGATGATGGTGTTGGTATGAGTAAATCTACCATCGCAAATATGTTTTCAATGCATAGAGAGAATCATAGCACCGATAAAAGTAGTGGTATTGCAGGTGTAGGTGGTAAAATTGCATTAATGATATTATCAAATAAAACACTTGTTGAAGTATTTAGTTTTGATGGAACAAATTATATTAAAGCAATTGTTCCTTGGGACCTGATGTTCCAACAAGGTAAATATACAAATATGATTACTATTAAGACTATGGACACAGAAGAAATAATCTGGTTTAAAACTAAACTAAATAATACAGGAACAATTATTAAATTTAACACTAATGAAACTACATTAAATACTATTGAATATAATTTTAAAATACAACAAGATGCAGTGGCAAATTTAAATGATTATATTTATATTATATTTGGAAAATATAATGGAAAAATAAGTTATATTAAAGAAAACGAACCTGAAATCACACTAGAAAAATACAATTATTTTGACGGGACTGATGATGAATATTACTTAGGAAAATCTGAAGAAAATATTATTCATTATTATAAAGAAGAAACAGAAGAAAGCAGATTTATTTATTATGATGAAGAAAAAAAAACTAATTATGAATTTAAAAAGAAAGGCGCAGGTTATTCTAAAAAGTCTGAACCTATTTCAGATGATTTAGATGATTATATGGAAGTATGCAAATATCATTTAATGTCAGGACAACGCAAAGATGAAAAGTTGTTTAATGAAAAGGAACCAAGAGATAAAAATAACAAGGATTATGTTGAAAGTGCAGCAGAAAAGAATTGCAAATATGATAAAATAATTGAAACAACAATTAGTAATTATGATGCATATCTCAGAAAAAGTCCGCTAATTAGAAATAACCAAAAAATTGGCGATTTTGAAATTCCGGGGCACAAGGCGTCTAATGCACGTGCTAATGCGGAAAGTAAGCATAAAATCAATAATGTAAGAACAGAAGTAAGTTATGCTCCTCTTTCTTACCATGGTAATATACCAGACAAAATTATGAGAATTCAAGAAAATAAGACTCAATGGGAATCAAAAGATATGCCTATTAATTTTACTCGCTGGATTGAACACTTTCATAACAAAAAAGCAAATGAAATCTGGGACCATTTTATTGAAATTGTTCAAAAAGGAATTGAGGCAGAAAAAAAAGAGAAAAGATTAGAAGAAGAAAAAAAAAGATTAGCAGAAGAAGAAGAAAAAAAAAGATTAGCAGAAATACAACATAAATTTGCTATTGATGTATGTGAAAGGTATATTGAATATTTAAAAAGAAATAATAATAGCGAAACTATTGAAATTTTTAAACTTCAATGTGAGTTATTAGATATTACTCCATAATTAATAATTAATAGGTAAATCACAACTTATAAAACTAGCTTCTCCATTAGCATTCCATGAAACAACCAGCACAATAACTTCTACACCTTTTTTAATTGCTTCATTAAATGCTTCTTTATAAATTGGGTCTAAGACAGATGCTTGAAAACTAGTAATATCTGTTCGTTGAACAACAAAACAAATAATAGGTCTAATAATTTTTGAATAAGTAATTTCTGCTAATTCGTTAATATGTTTTAATGCGCGTTCGCTTACAACTGCGCCTTTTTTTTTCCTGTAGCCATCTGGAAAATATGAGATTTTTTCATTAATAGGAATATTAGTAAACTCCCCTTGTTTAATCATTTTTTTGCGATCAGTTGAAGACACATCAGCATAATCAGCAAGTGGAACATTTTTAACTTCTAACACAAAATATTTACCATTTTCATCTATTCCAGCAAAATCAAAACGCGAATTAAGCAATTTAACTTCTCGCCTATAAGTTTTAATATTTATCAATGTTTTCAAATAATTTTTTGTTAGTGCATTTTCTACCAAAGTCTCGGCTAATTTTGGGTCAACTCCAATTAATTGCTTGTTAATAAATAATTGACTATTAATAATTTTTTCTTCACAAAAATTAGCCAAATAAATTTTATAAGAGCAAACTTTAGATTTAGTTTGACTACAATTAGACTTTATAGGGGATGCATATACATAAGATTCTTTTTCGGATAATCCACAACAACCCATAGAAGCACAATGTGCTTGAACAATTGAACCATCATCTAGTTCTATATCAGCAACATAAGGAGTTTTACATAATTTAGATGGTCGTGACACAATTTTCACCAAAACCAAATCATTTAACTTATGAAGCATTTTTACACAAGTTTAAGTATTATATAACAAATATTAAAAATTGATAATAATAATTATTAATATCAATTTTTTTTTACAAATAATGAAGTAAATAATAATTTTATATAAAGCACATTGAAAAAATTTATGAAGACCCTGGCATTTTCATCCAATCGGGCATTCCTGTAGGCACTTCTGGCATTCCTGTAGGCATAGCAGGCATATCAGGCATAGCAGGCACAGCAGGCACAGCAGGCATACCAACATTAGGTGCTTTATTACTATACAATTTATCATAATTTTTACTAAAAACACCTCCAAGTGACTTCATCACATGTTCAAGTGTTAATGTTGGACCAGTGTGAAGCGACGTAACACCTGGAGCACCTGCGCCGAGTAAACTTTTAACTCCTTTATCATCTACTAGTATTGTAATACAAGGAACATATTTTGCCATTGCTGCTTCATCCCAACCTTTAAATTGAGGATTTTTTTCTGGTTCAAAATATTTAACCATTTCGGAAATCTTCCGTTGTCCAAAATTAATATTGGGAAAACCTTTATATGTATTAATTAATCCTAACCAATAAGTATTAACAAAACTATTACTAGTTGAACCATAGGAATCTGTCCAAAGCATTACATCTATTGTTGGACCAAGAGGTGTTAAATTTTCTAATGAATATTCATTATATGAAGAAAATAATGCTATACTTAATATAATTAATATTGCTAAAAGTGCTAATGGTTTTGAATAATTTTTAAAAAAATTAGTATTTTTCATACTTTTTAAAAAATCAGATTTAACCATCATATAAATAATACTATATAATTATTTATTAATAATTATTTAATATTTATTAATATGTTTTTGCGTATGATTCTTCTAAATAGTGTTAATACTATTTACATTATTAACATAATTCATATAACATTTATCAAACTCTTCACTGGTAATATGTTTTTGCCTTCTTAAAATATAATTTTTATCATAAATATAACTATTTTCACTACCAGATTCAATAGATGTATCTAAAATATATTTTATACAAAATTGTGGTGTTAATATTTGGGTGCTAAGCACTACTTTCAAATTTAAATTATTAATGTTTTTTATTAATACATCTATGCTATATTTTTCATTACATAAATCAGAATCTGTTATGTTTTCTTTATAATAAGCATTCATTTTATTTATATATACTTTATAATGCAAAATATAAATATTTTCAATTTTAATTATTGTAATAATATATAATATATGATTATATCACAAAAATCACTAAACCCACAAAAAACAATAAAATTTTGGCAATTTGGATGTTGGAATAACTTGAATACAAAGAAGAATAAACCCATAGGATGTTTAAATGATGTAATAAAATTAATAAATGATAAATCAAATCCAGAAGAAAACAAACCTGAATTTTTAATTGTATCAGGAGATAATTATTATCCTGATAAAATTAAACCGGAAGGCAAAATGGACCCAACAATAAAAAATAAAATTATATATTCAGAAAAATTACAGAGAGGAATAGCTTCTTTACCTGATAATATAAAAATTAATATGATACTAGGAAATCATGATTTAGAAACTAACTCTGAAGATAATTTATATATTGATAGTTTAAGTTTAGAAACTAAAGAAAAGAACGATTGTAAAATAATACAGTTAGAATTGGAAGCACTTAAAACAAAAGAAAACGTTGACTATTTTTTCTTTAAATCTCAATTATTAAATAATGAAACATTATTATTAATGATAGATACAAGTATATATGATGTAGATGCTGCTATATATTTGCCTTGCTATAATAAATTTTTTAAAGATAATGTTTTTTATAAAGACAAAGAACTAAATTTTGACTCGTTAACAAATTTAAGAAGTTTTCAATTAAATAAAATTATGAAAGCAATAAAAGAAAACATACATATAAAATATTTAATAATTGTTGGTCATCATCCTATTTATCAACTAAAAAATAAAACAGTAGAAGAAGTACAAACTGTAAAATATACAAGCGAAATCCATATAAATTTTACACCAGTTTTGAAAAGTATTTATAAGATTTTGCAAGATAAAACTAAATATTATTATTTGTGTTCTGATTTACATTTATACCAAAAAGGGACAATTGTAGTAACCAGTGAAGAACCAGAAAGTACTATGACAATCCAACAATATATTGTTGGAACGGGTGGAACTAAATTAGATGATGCATTACCAATACCAATCGATACAGAAAAACTATATAAAAGTGCTAATGTAAATTATACTTTAGAAGAAGAACGCAAAGAATGTGGTTTTTTAGAATGTGTTATTAGCATTAGCAGTGAACCTATTTTTCAATTTATAGCTATACCATCATTAGTGGGAGGAAAAAAATATAAAAGTAAAACTAAAACAAAAAAGTTTAAATCAAAAACAAAAAAGTTTAAATCAAAAGCAAAAAAATATAAAACTAAAACAAAGAAGCTTAAATCTAAAGCAAAAAAATATAAAACTAAAACACTATAAAACTAAAACACTAAAACACTATAAAACTAAAACACTATAAAACTAAAACACTATAAAACTAAAACACTATAAAACTAAAACACTATAAAACTAAAACACTATAAAACTAAAACACTATAAAACTAAAACACTATAAAACTAAAACACTATAAAACTAAAACACTATAAAACTAAAACACTATAAAACTAAAACACTATAAAACTAAAACACTATAAAAACTTTAAAACTAATTATTAAATATAAAATCTTTAATAATTATTAACAAATAAAATTTACTTAAATATATTGACTAATCATTGCATTTAAATTTGCAAGTGTTCTGTCTCCTTCTAATTCTTTCAATTTATTATTATTTTCATCTAATAATAGTATTGTAGGAAAACCAGAAATGCCATAGTTACCCATCATTTCTCCAGCATCTGCACTTTCTATTTTATGAGTAGTTAATGGAGAATTTTGAGTAAACTCATTCCAAATAGGAGAAAATGAATCACAATGTGGACAACCATTCATATAAAAATATACTACTTTTTTTTTTCCATCATTTTCAAAATTTTCAACATTCATATTTGTTAATACATACTTATTAAAATAGTAAAATATTATCAATAAAGCAACTATAAATAATATAGAGTCAAGTGGTTTTTTAAATGACAATCTTTTCTTAAAAGTGTTTAAAATATTCATCCTTGATTATATATTATAACAATATTATAATAATTATTATTGGTAAATATTATTATTGGTAAATATTATTATTGGTAAATATTATATTATCTCTATTTTTATTATGATTATATTTTTTTGTTAATTTTCCACCTTTTTTAAGCGGTATATTTTGTTGTGGAGCAACTTGATTAATTTTATTTTCTGGCATCACAGTAGGTTTTTGTTTACGTGTAATATTTGCAAGTTTATTATACAAATAATTTTCGGGTAAGTTAAATGTTTTATATAATGAATTTGTAAAAGCTTCATCTAATTTTTGTGCTCTAGATAAACATTTTTCGGCTACTATTTTACGTACAAAAGTAGGTTTCATACCAGTTTTATCAAAATAACATCTAAAAACAACATTTATTTTGTATATTTTATTATTATTCAAACGCGCATCAGATGATTTTATTTCTTTAAAAAGTCTTCGTGATTTAGTAATATCTGCTGATGTTGACAGTTCTTCATCTGATACAGACGACTCTGTAAATAAATTTGAAATTATTTCATATTTTTCATTTTTTTCTATTATATCACCCTTTGTAATACTATAATAAGTTGATGTTTGATTAAAATATTGAATATATGTGTCTGCAATATAATATTTTTTAAATTCTTTATTATTATAAAATTTGAATAATTTATGTAATAAATATTTTATATTTAACTCGATTATCTTTATCTCGTCTTGTGGGTTTATAGTTTTGCCTTGTTTTGCTTTAATAAAATTATTTAATAATTTTAATGCTTTTGTATTTAAAAAAAGTTCTTCTTTGTTTTTTATATAATTTTTTTTTAGTGAAACTTTAACAATTTCATCTATATTTTTAATATTATCTATGTATTTAAATTTATTATGAATATATATTTTATCATAGCTAGAATAATTATTATTTATATCTTTAGGTTTTAGTATATAAGATTGTGGTAAAAAATTTTGCCTAACATTTTCTAAATCATCTATTAAATAATTTATTTGCAATGTAGGATTTTCAATAATTAATTTTAACGTAGCTTTTACATAAATTATAACTTTCTTTTTTTCAATTATAAAATTAGTAACATTGTCTTTTAAATCAAGTAAACTAACTTGACTAATATAATATTTTTTTTGTTCTTTATTTTTTTTTATTTTATAATTAGTTACATTGATAATAGTATTATCAAGCAAATAAATATTTTTAATTATATAATAAACATTATAAAACATTAAAATTGTATCTTTATCTGGATCACTTAAACTTGCTATATTTTCTTTATCAGGAAACACATATTTAAAATATTTATTATAAATCTCTTCTTTTGTTCTATTATCATTTAAACTAGATCTTCGTGTCCCAAATAGAGAGTCATCATTATTACTATAATCATCTATAACTTTAATAATATTAGTAATTGTATCTGTATTCAAAAAATATTCATATTTAGATTTATTACTTAAAGTACTATTTGGAATATCATAAAATAATTGAAGCGCTAATTTTAGTGTATTATTTTGTGCATTATCATATATATTTTTTATAATTGTATGAAAACCAGGACTAATAGTTAAATCATTATCTATAAAATTAGTATTGGCAAATAACTCTTCTAATGAACGTGTATCCTTAATATCTTTAATAATAGTGTCACTAGCCGCATTTGGTTTTCTTCTATTGTCATCAATAATTAGTCTTATAAGTGTATCTTTGAAAGTAGTATTTAATGACTCTTTATATTTTAAACTTATTGTGGAATTTGAATTAAATTTGGTGAAATTATTTTTAAATTCTTCTTTTTGAACTGGCTTAGTCCTAGCAAAACTAGGAAATTTAGGACTTGTAACCTTTCTAATTGTCTCCATTACATTTGTATCAATGTAAAAAGAACTATTTATCATATATAGTGGGTTACCCGCATCATTAGCATCATTAGCATTATACTTATTTTTAAATAAATTGTAGTGTTCCTCATTAGAAAACTCCTTTAATAATATATCTTTCATATTATTTATAATATAATAACTGTTATTCATATTATCACTATTGTTAGCATCATCATCTTTAGCATCATCATCTTTAATATCTTTAGCATTATATAAAATATTTATTTGAATTGTATAATTATTTGTTATAAATTGAGGTTCATATTCACTACTCATAATTATATGGTATATTATACTATATAATTAAAATATTATTACAATAAATAACTAATAATTCGCATTATTAAAAGATTCTATTGTTTTTATTTTATTATAATTATCTATTTGACCACGTGCTTTTTTTAATATATCATATGCTTTATTTATTTCATTTTCTGAAATAACATTATCATGATTTGTATCTATTATTTCGGCTAATTTTTTATATTTTTCTGGCAAGATGCAATATTTAGATTTTTCATTAAAAATAAAATTGGCTAATATAATAAAAATACATGTTATAATAAATGATAGTATTAAATCTTTTGTAGCAACAAAAGCAATAGTAAAAATTAATACTTCACGAGCAATATTTTTTATTATCATTTCTTGTCCTTTTGTTAATTTTAATTCAATATAACGAGAACCTATATTCATAAAAATCATAAATATACCAAGTAATAATTTATTGGTCCCCAAATCTTTCATAAAAATATCAAATTTGTATTTTTTTAAAAATTTGTTATAATTTTTAAATAAATCATACATATTTGTAATGTAATTATTATATTATAAATATAATTTAATTTTTCAAAAAATATATGATGAAAAATTATATTAAAGACTAAATACTAAATTTAGTTGAATAATTTTATTACTAAAATAACTTAATTAGTAGATTAATTAATTACTAGATTAATTAATTACTAGATTAATTAATACTAAAATAATTACTTTATTTAGTAGTTTTTGAAAATAATATAATCTTATTTTTTTATAATAGTATAATATGTTTCAATTAAATCCGGCTCCATTAGATTCTGAAAATAATAATTTATCAGAATCTAAATTATATAAAAAATCAAATAATAAAACTTTAAAAAATAAGAAAACTGTAGAATTTGACGAATCTAACATAACAAATACTAAAAATAATGAAGTATTAAAAAATAAGATTACGAGTTTAGGAAATTTAATGTCAAAAATTCACGAAAATACCGAAGAAGACGAAAACTTCAATACAAATTACCAATCTAATACAATAGATGAATCTATTAGCACATCTTTTACTGATAGTTTGAATGAGCAATTAGCAAAAATACAAAAAATGAGAGAAGCTGGAAATAATATACCGCAAAATAATTTTTTTAATAATGAATTACAAAATTCAAATAGTAATACTAGCAATATTAGCACTATGAAAAATAATACTTCTAATTTAGAAAATTCTAATGTATTAAACGGGTCAAATTTATCAAAAAATGATTTGTCTAATTATAGTGATAGTTATAAATTAAATTATAATACATTATCTCAAAATTTCGATGCACATAATTATGATAATAATAAATTATTATCAAAATTAGATTATATAGTGCATTTATTAGAAGAACAACACAATGAAAAAACGAATTATATTACAGAAGAATTAATATTGTATTTATTTTTGGGAATATTTATATTATTTGTATTAGATTCATTTGCTAGAGCAAGCAAATATGTTAGATAAATTAGCATTATGTTATTTTTTTAAATATAAATAAATATTCTTCACTATGACCAATAAAATCCAATGATTTTTTATCTTTAATAACAAATCCTTTTGATTTAGCAAGTTTTATTATTTCATCAATAGAAGGTATGTATAAATTAATTAAATTTTTACGAATATTATGAGTTTCAAAATTCTCAAATTTTTCTTGATAGCACGAATACGGTTCATCTAAATAATTAATATCATCTATATTTGCTCGATTATTTAACACTTCATATTCACACATATATTCTAAATTAGAACTGAATTTTATAATATTTTTACTAATAGGATTATTATATTTTTCTGGATTATGCAAAACTGTATCATCTTTAGGAAGAATAAAAGGTTTAAATTTATCTCTAGTTAATAAATGTATTATTAATATTCCATCTGGATTTAATAATAATGCGCAATTTTCAAAAAACGTTTCTTTATCTTTAATAATGTAAAAAGTTTTATTTAAACATAATAAATGTGTAAATGAATTATAATCAAATAAATTATTTTTCATTATATCTCCTATTACAAATTCACAAGTACTGAATTTAGATTGTGCTTTTTCTATCATATATTTAGATTTGTCTAATCCAACAACGTCATAATTCATTTTATCTAACATATGTACATGATATCCAGTTCCACAACCAATATCTAAAAATTTAACAAATTTTTTATTTTTAGCGTAACTTACAATAATTTTTAATTGTTCTACATCACGTTCTTTATTATCATAAATTTTATCATAATATTTTGTATAAAAAGCATCATATATACTATCATCAAATTTACTATCAAATCTTTTACCCGATGTCATATCATCATAATATTCGTAAACTGATGATTTTCTATTTACTAAATATATGAATATTAATATAAGCATAAGTAAAAATAGTTTGTGTAATAATGATAATTTAAGAAAGTGTATTGTAGTTTTATGGAACATCACATAAATATTTCTCTCCGTTATTATTTCTAATAATTTCATAATTATATTATTATTATGTATTAATATTATATTTTTTATGTAAGTTAAAATTA
>Ga0209355_1002284_pt1 | contig 10729 bp, 10 predicted proteins | sample LauGreSBDMM110SN_3_FD_187563 | JGI IMG/M metagenome (GOLD analysis project Ga0209355, IMG submission 187563) | Freshwater lake microbial communities from Lake Michigan, USA - Sp13.BD.MM110.SN (SPAdes) (version 2) | ecosystem: Environmental > Aquatic > Freshwater > Lake | place: Lake Michigan...
AAGTTCGACAACTATAGAAATTGCGCTTGGAACTAATACTTCAGGAAGTTATGTAGCAACAATAACTGGTGGAACTGGTGTTACTTCTTCTGCAGCAACAACAGGTGAGGGGACAACTCACTCATTATCCATTGGTCAAGATGTAGCAACCTCTGCCAGTGTAACGTTTGCAGGGCTTACACTCAATAGTGGAAGCATGGTCTTCGAAGGTGCAACAGCTGACGCTCATGAGACAACTCTTGCAGTCACAGACCCAACTGCAGACCGCACGATTACTCTGCCAGATGCAACAGGTACGGTTGCACTTACTAATAATAAGCTTTCAGCTTTTGCAGCGACTTCATCATCAGAACTTGCTGGAATTATATCTGACGAAACTGGTACTGGTGCTCTAGTATTTGCTAACACGCCAACACTCGTAACGCCAAACATTGGTGCTGCCACTGGTACCTCCCTTGTCCTTTCGGGCGATCTAACAGTCAACGGCACAACCACTACAATTAACTCAACTACTGTAACCGTTGATGATAAGAACATTGAACTTGGCTCTACTGCGAGCCCGACAGACGCAGGTGCCGATGGTGGTGGCCTCACCCTTAAGGGTGCTACAGACAAGACCTTTAACTGGATTGATGCAACTGACGCATGGACTTCATCTGAAAATCTTAATCTTCTGACTGGCAAGTCATTGTTGATTGCAGGAACTTCTGTACTTTCTGGTTCAACTCTTGGCTCAGGAGTCACTGCCTCAAGCCTTACTTCGGTTGGAACAATTGCAACTGGTGCTTGGAATGGTACGGCTATAGCTTTAACGCATGGTGGTACTGGTGCAACGTCAGCTTCAGGAGCCAGAACTAGTCTAGGCCTTGCAATCGGATCTGATGTTCAGGCATACAACGCTACACTCGCTGCAGTGGCTGGTGGAACCTATTCTGGCGATGATAGCATCACGACTGTAGGAACTATCGCAGTTGGTACCTGGAATGGTACAGTAATCGGTTCAACTTATGGTGGAACCGGAGTAAATAATGGAGCTAGTACCATTACTCTTGGTGGCAACCTTGTTACATCTGGAGCTAATGCAATAACTTTCACCTCGACTGGAACAACAGGCGTAACTCTTCCAACAACTGGAACTCTTGCCACTTTAGCTGGATCTGAAAGTCTTACAAATAAGACAATTGATTCGTCCAATATAGGCGCAACAACTAAAGGCACAGGAGCTTTCACTACCTTAACCTCAAACGGTGCTACAACATTTACTGCAGCAACTGCGTCATCATCTTACACAACTGGCACCTTAGTTGTAACTGGTGGAATCGGAGTCTCAGGCGCATTGTACGGAAATAGCAGTACATTAAGTGGTTTCTCCATTGATTGTGGAACATTCTAATAAAAGGATTTAGATGCTCTACAATGGGGATATAACCTATGGTCAAGATCATTTCAATTACAGTGGCGTATATGTAGTTTCTCCTCAGTCTTTTGGGTTAACTACTAATTTTGGTGGCCTAAACATATTAGGCGTTATTGTTATATCGCCACCATCTGTAGATAGCACATTAGTTTTTGTTAATAGTCATTCCGTTGTCACTCCAAGCGGAGTAATAGAAAACACTGAGACGTCATCCTATATGACTTTTGCAATGTTTAACGGTTACGGATCCTCAGAAATAAGTACAATAAACGCAAACGCGTATGCCATTTCAAGTTTAAATAGCGAAGATACGTATAGCTCTGGATATATAGCAATATCGATAAATAAGAATGAAGCCTATGCTATCTCCAGCGCAGAAACTATTATTCTAGAGGATAACTCGGCAGGGACAATCGACGTTACTATTATGTCTAACGCTTAAACTAAGAGGTAAAAGATGTCAACAGATACAGTGATAGTCGGTGATACAGTTAGAATAACTGTAAAGTTTAAAGATATCGACGCCAATGGAAATGAAATAGCACTATCCCCTGCGTCAAATCCACAAGTAATAATAAAAAACTCTTCTAATACAACTGTAAACTCAGGAACCTCTAGTCAGATATCTAGTTCAGTTTTTTATTATGATTACACTCCAACTGTAGCTGGCGCATATACTGTTAAATTTACTGGCTTATTAGCTAATTCCAATACTGTAGTAGTAGAACAAAAACTATATGTTAGTTCTACAGTAGAAGAATATCAGCCTACCATTATATTAAAAAGTGACGAGAGCATAACTTTTGCGCCAGATGTTACTCCTTTATATTTGGATCCTGAGTCTCTTTTGGCTTACTTCCCAGACGCCTCGCTTCTTGAGATAGGTGAAATAATTTATAATTATTCAACAGAAGTAAAAGCTATTTATAATCTTTTAGACGCAGAAGATGGATCGAATCTGTCATTTACAGTTCTTGAATACATAAAGGCTGCAACAGCCTGTGAGCTCTCGAGAACCTATGGATTAGGTGGTGACGACGAAATGTCTTTAACACTTGGCGATTTAAGCATTACCAATAAATCCATACCAAGGAATAGAGTAACCAGAGACAATGCTACGACATGGTGTCAGATAGCTGCCGCACTAAGAAAAGAAATGCTAGCAGCAAAAGTTGGCCCAAGAGGATTCCAGCCCAAAAATCTACCAGGCCTGTCTATGTATGACAGCAAATTAACTGATAAAATTGTATATCCGTCTGGCAGAGAATTGTATGATCCAAATGGAACAACTAACATAAATGATGACCCAATGCCAAAGAGAGGTTTCCGAAGCTATGATTGATGCAAAGAAATCCTTTAATCGTATACTTAGACAATGGGGACACGACGTTTACATACAGAGAATGCTGGATAATGGAAACCATTCTGATCGTTTTGAAAGAGTAACAACACGTCAAGTGGGACAATCCGGTATCACTAATGCAAATTCTTCTACTGAAACTCAAGAAGGAATTTTAACCAACTACGACGCAGTATACTATTTTGAAGAAAATATCTTCCCTAAAGAAGGGGATAGAATATATGAAAATTATTCTTTAAAATCAAGTAAAAATTATACGATGTTCAGCATAGCTGCAGCCACTGCAGTTAGGGGTAGGTTCGGGAAAATAAACTATTGGACTGTCGGAGCCACAAGAGAGAAGTAAAAATGTTAGTTTTATCCAAGGGGCAGACAGCTCAATTTAGATTTATATTTACAGATTTTGATGGAACAATTTATGATCCAGCTAGTTTAGCCACGCCCGTAGATATAAGCATATACGTGCTTAGAGGTGAAAGTGGGGCAGGCGCAGTAATTGATGGCCCTTATCTGTATCTTTCTCAAGATCCGGAAGCTACGGGCAATAGAATAGAAAAAGTCACCAATGGAGAGTATATTTTCCATTATACTGTTCCTGACAATCTTTACGAGTATAATTACACTGTTTTAGCTAGAACGAATAGCGCAGTTAGAAACATCAATGTAGCTTCAGTATTTCAGGTAAAAGCATCCACTAGCACATTGTCACCCGCCACAATCGTAGCTCCAAAATCAAGCGTAATCAGCTACAGACCTACGTATCAACAGCTGAACACAAGCAATACAAGTACGCTACTATTGATAGGGCACGCAGACGGCATCGATTTAAACTTTCCAGTAAGAATTGACTCTATACAACAAGCAGTTAATCTACTCCAGGCAGATCTTAGTAGTCCGCTTTTGCGAGGTGTCTTAGACGCTTACTCATGTGGGGCAAGAGATATAATGATTTGTGCATCAGCGCCGATGATAGAGTATGTTGATAGTTATGAAGGAAGATTTATATCTACTACAGTATTTAATCGAGATCAAGCAACCCCTAGTTCTCAAACTTTCTATGAAAAATATTATGAAAGACTTCAACAGACTTACCAGGATATAATAGATTTAGATTTTGTAGACATAATTGTTCCACTTGAAACTTCCATTATAAATACCGGCACAGTAGATTTTGTAACGCAACTTGCAACCTATTGCTCTAATTTTCACAATAATACTGGAAATGTTCAAGTAGGTATTATTGGCTCTAGAACTAATGGGATTACCGCCTCAGACATAGATATAATAGAACAAAATCCTATATTTACTGATAAATTTACTATTTACAATAATCAAACTGGACAAATATCTTCAGACAAGGGTCGATATGTAGTTCCAATATATGGAGAAATGGTTTTCCAGCATCCTCAAATAAAATTAAGCTATGTCTCGAACGCAGCAGCAGCAGTCGCAGGAATGATATCCGCTGCTCCAGTTAGTAGGGCTCTAGTTAGAACCAGAGTGCCAGGAGCTATGTCTTTATTCGGCAATGATCTCACTCAAGCTGAGTATTTGAGACTAGAGGATTTGGGCATCAATACATTGTATCGCGGAAAGAAAACAAGAAGAGCAGTACCTTTTGAAGTATATTTGACTAATGAATATACAATGGCTGGCGAAGGATCTGCCTTCACTAAGCTAGCACAAATGAGACTAATATCGCTTGTTGTTAGTGAAATAAAGGCAGTGTCCCATTTCGATATTATGGCTTTTGACCAAATAGTTTCTGAAACTAAAGATTTCCTACAATCACTTAAAACAAACTTAATAATAAATGACTTCTCGTTTAATGTTCAGGCATCAGAAACACAAAGAGGTGTATTTATTTTTGAAATAGCATTACTTTCAGCCCTTGGATTAAAGAGGGTAGACTTTTCACTAGCAGCTGGCCCAGGAGCATAATATGAGTTATTTAAATAGAGATTTTCCTCACTTTTCTGAAAACGCAAGATACGGTTTACCGGCTCTGCAGGCTCCTGGCTATCGTAGGTTAGATAGCGATGGAATCGAAGAGGTATATACTGGAAATCTAACTTACCTAGAGTTTGTTAGTTTAGTTAAAAAAATATGGGAAGAAAGCTATCCAACAATACCAATACTGCCATTGAGTATAAACAGAGAATCATCTGTCACCTATAGTGACTCTGGAGGCATTGAAAACTCCACAAGAGATCTTTCGTCAGCCCCGTCTTCTACGAGTGTTGGACTAGATGACTTTCCAGCAATAATTGGTTATCATTTAGAGCTAAGAAAATCTCACACCACAGAGCCAAAGCCAAGAATGCGCCAAAATGTACTTTCTAATTCTGTAACAATCTATGGTCAGAAATTTCAAAATGTAGTAGGCTTTACGGTAATGAGCAAGGTTGGAACTTTCCAAGGGGCAAACAGTACGACAACCAGAGATGACCTTGACGCAGCAGTTCTATGTGATCAGGTCATGGAAGCTTTTGAAGACTTTATGCTGGAATATACTTCAATTTTTAAAGCCGCAGGCGCATCTGAATTAGTATATTCTAGAAGATTATCAGATTCAGAAATAAACAGAGACGGCAAGGATATACACAAAAGAACCGTCACATATATGTTAACTACTGAAAAAACGTTTGCAATAGCTAATAATAGAATTGAAAAGATTGTTGTTGATGCAAGAACATGGATGGCCTATGAGAAAGAACTCCTTAAAGAGATGCACGCTGCTACTCCGAATTACTCTGGTACAGAAGGTAATGTCATAGATCTTTTCCAGGGTGCAACACCCAATAGCTAATATGGTATATATTAATCTCTGCCAAAATTAAGTTTGTAGTTGTTTTTATAAGTTGTGTGTTACTATAAAGAGAGATTCAAATAGAGTTTTGAAATTTGGAGGATAAAGAACAAAATGGGTATACCTGGAGTAAAAACTTTAATCAGAGATCGCTTTTATAGCGTCTCACGTCAGGACGCACCAGCTGGTCCTCGAATTGTCGCAATTGCAAAGCGCAGCACCGCAACCTTAACTGGTGGAGTGGCTGACCTTGACGTCGTACGAGTTTCAAACGAAGCTGATGTCATCACTGCCTTTGGCGATGGATCAGACGCGCACAGAGCATTCCTTGAATTGCTCATTGCTGGAGCCGGAAGAATGTATATTGTTCCGCTGCCAAGCAATACCGAGTTCAATGCAGCCACCGGTGCCGTTACCAGTAGTGCAGTAGACATTTTTGACGACGCATTTATTGCTGCAGAGGCCTGCATCCCAGACATCATCGTCCCTTGGGGTCGTGGTGGTCACCCATATACCTGGGACCTCACAGGTGCAACGCCGAACACAAGCACTACTGCTCCGGCAGTAGGTTTTTATGCAGATAATTCTGCTACCGTCGCTTATAACTGGGCATATAAGGTTTCGGAAAAAGTTAAAGATATTTCGGAAAATATCAATCCATGCATAGCAATTATGGGAGTTAATCCATACGCTGGAGCATCGGAGACTATGACTCCAGGAAATGTCAATACACATTTGGCTCTTACTAGTCTTCCAACTAGAAACGATAGCGTATTACTAAAAGAGACTGGTCCTTATGTGGTAGTTGTTGCTACAGAAATTAAGCCAGTTAACTACTCTTCTGGAGGCGTTGATTTTGGTTATGCAAATGGAGCTACACATATGGCGGCAACTATAAGCATACTTCCCTCATACAGTTCAGTCGTCAATAAGGCAGCTTACAACGTGGAGGCCATAAGATACTCCCCCACTAGAACACAGCAAACTGCCTTGTCAGAAAAAGGCGTAAACAGTGTTGTTATTAACTTTAATAAGATTCCAGTATTTGGAGATGGATTAACCTTTGGTTGGTCAACATCAGATTATACTCGTCTTTCGACCAAGAGAATCATCAATGATGCTACATCGGTTGTTAGACAAGCCTGCCAGAGATTCGTTGGTGAGCCATCAAATATTCAAACAAGAAATGCGATGGAAACAGCAATTACTTCTGGCTTGAGAGGTATGCAAATTGTAGGAGCCTTGCTCGGTAGTGACTTTACGGTCTCTTATATCCCGAACGAAAACAAGGCGGTTGTAGACCTTATTTTAACACCTGCCTTCGAACTCAAAGAGATCGAAGTCAGAGTGGCCATTAGTCTATAAATTTACCGACTAGGAGGGTAACTTAAATGGCAGCAGAAGAATATACATCAGTTAATAAGTATCTCAATACTTACACCACGTTCTCAGGAGCAGACATTGTAGCCACATTTGGTGGCGTAGAAATTGGCGCCTTATCAGGCATCACTTTCTCTGTTACTAGAGAAAAGGCCCCAATCTATACCATGGGATCGCCTAATCCTCGTTCCTTCTCAAGAGGAAAAAGAGGAATAGCTGGCTCTTTAATCTTTACGGTTTTTGATCGTCCGGCACTGTATAAGATGTTGGAACAAAACTATACACAAAACAGACCCATGGACTTTTACACAAGAAGTCACAACACATTGCCCGGTGACAATGGCCATCGACGCGGTATCGCTGATGTTAATGAGCAGAAGACTGGCGTAGTAAGAAAAGTTCCTTACTATGCGGATCAGATTCCTCCTTTTGACATTACTGTTACATTCGCTAATGAATATGGTCAGGCAGCCGTAAGATCAATCTTCGGTGTTGAGCTTTTGAACGAAGGTTCAGGAGCCTCGATGGATGACATCGTTATCGAAGAGACAATGACTTACGTAGCCCGTGAGCTTGGACCGATGTACGTTATCAGAAATGATACGCTTGTCGATCCGACTAACCTGGTAGGTATCACACCCGAGGGAATGAACACCACAATTATCAGACCCTGATAGAGTGTAATTTTACGTGAAAGGTGCATGGGAGGCTTCTTCCATGCACCTTTTTATTTATAGGAGAATAATATGGCACAAGGGCAATCGTTCCCTTTTAAGCTGACTAGAAAAGAAGAGACTAAAGAAAAGTCAGGAAATGATTTATTTGACTTTGATAAATATATGTCGAATATGTCCTTCTCTGGAGCAGATGCAGTAGCAACGATGATAGTTCCCGTCATAGGGCAAACGGGCAACGTTGAAGCTGTCGGCGACGTAATAACTCTCGGTGAACTTCAAACTATTTCATACTCTATACATAGAGAAAACTCACCCATAAGAACATTAGGGCATGTAAATGTTAGGGGATTTGTTAAGGGCGGAAGAACAATTGCCGGAAGCCTAATATTTACCGTTTTTAACGAATACGCTTTTTATAGAATAAAGCAATTTAGAGAATATCTTGCTAGAAAGCAAGGCTTCTTTGCTCCTCTAGCAGACATGTTGCCACCTTTCGATATTGTCATTACATTTTTTAATGAATACGGAGTTGGGGCAAAAATGAAAATTTTTGGTATCACGATAGTTGACGAAGGTCAAACTTTATCGATAGATGATCTAATAACAGAGCAGACATATACCTATATGGCTAGAGGAATTCAGCCCTTAGTAAAAATTCCGAATGATGATTTAGACCCAAGAGATCCATCCTATACCACGGAGATGAAAGCTAGAGATATGAATATTGGATCTAATATATTTGGGGATCTCATAGTAGAAGAGCTAGCTTCTTTAAATGAAGAAGAATATTATGAAAATAAATATAATCCTAAAAAGAACGAAAACAATACAACGCAGGTGCAGCCTCCAAGATGACTATTAGAAACATAAACAATAACAGAATAAGAGAATTTGACCCACTTCATGAAACAATAGATGCTGTATGGAGTGGCGGCGGACAAAACGACCTACGCTTTAGTAATTATTATGATTATTACTTTAGCGGTGAAGACATCAGAATATATATAGATGGATTATTTTCCCCCGAAGATGAACTAGATATTGCAAACTTTGCCTTTAATGTAAGGCAGGAAAAACAACCACTGTATGGATTCTGGTCATATAACTATGATGCCATGATGTATGGTACTAGAATCATTAGTGGAGAAATAACAATGTTTTCCAAGTACCCAAGAAGAATGACAGAACTACTTGAGAAGGCAGCGGATGTTAGAGCACGCGCAGCAAAAGAGAAATATCCCGCCAATGAGGTAATGTCCCGTATGAGATCTACTTTTGAAACAGTAGAAGATGAAAAGTTAATAGAAAAATATTGGGCCAGAGGACAATTGGACAGAACTACTGACGACCCATTTTTTAAAAACGTTGAGAATTCCAATAGAAATATTTTTAGCGCTCATCCGCCATTTAATCTAATCATAGTCTATGGGCTAGAAGAGGTTGCACTGTCTCCACTGAACTTACATCAAAGCGAAGATACTAATATTTCTGACAACATAGATAGAATGATGATCTCAGACGTCAATCAAAGAACTATCAAATCTGATAATTCTTCTCAACCTATGAAAATAGTAATACAAGAAGTAAACCTGACAAATATGTCAATTGCTTACGGCCCGGGTGGTCAGCCTATTGGTGAAAGTTATCAATTTATAGCAAGAGATCACTACTTTACAGAGGCTAATCTTTCCTTCGTCAAAACAAAGACTACCTTTAATGCCTCAGCAGACCCAGGGGCTGCGGTATCAGCACAGACTGCGACATCCACAAGTGGCAATATGTCAAATTGGTATAAACAAACGGGAGACACAACACAAGTTATAAGCCTACCGTAAGCAGTTGTTCAAATAAGTATAGTATGATATAATGAATTGATTCGAGTGAAAGAGAGTAATTATGGATTCTAAAAGAAAAGTTGTTGTTAAAAATCTAGATATTGAATCTGGCGAAGACTTTGAAACTACTACAGTAGATTTAGAGATGTCAGACGATCCTAGCGCAAGCGATCTTGCGTCAGGCTATTCTCCAGATTTGGAAGATGAAGAGCAGCCAGTGCAAAATGACGCTGACTACCAGGATATAGAGGATGTTCCAGACGAAGAGGCAATTTGGGATGGCGGACCGCTAGCAGGTACTGTCAAGGATTGGAAAAAGCAATATGGTGACATTTATGTGACTTCCATTACCTACGATAAGCATATTGTATGGAGATCTTTGAATCGCGCTGAGTATAAGCAGATTGTTAAGAAAATGGAACAGCTGGTTCAAGCAGGACAGCTAACTACGGCAGAAGCTAACCTCTGGAATGAAGAAACTATATCAGAGCTATGCATGCTGTATCCTAAGTTTGACAAGAATAACTCTGCTGGATTCATGGCTGGTCTCCCTTCGTTAATTGCCCAAGAGGTATTAGAAGCTTCAGGTTTCGTTGCCCTAGAGGTAAGACAGCTATAATTTATGATAGACCCAGAGTTAGTATTTACCTTAAAAAGTAAATATGGAAAAATCTATAGTGTTGATGTAAAAAGTCAAACTTTAGTTTTTAGAGAATTAACTTTTAAAGAATATAATAAGATATTATATCTTCAAAGTTTAGATGGTTTTTCTTCCGCTGACATGGAAGACTTAATTCTGTCGTACGCTATTATTTATCCAGAAAATTTTGATTTAATGTCGATATCTCCTGGGGCAGTGTCTTCACTGTCTCAAGAGATATTGAATATATCCGGCTTCTTTACCGTATCCTTAGCTAAGAATATTCTTGAGGAAAAAAGATATGAAGCTACTGAGGTCAAAAATTTAATGAAAGCCTTTGTTCTCGCTACTATATCTACATATACTCCGGATGATTTAGAGAATATGACGTTCTCTGAATTAGCTGAAAATGTAGCTCTTTCAGAAAAAATAATTGAAATAAAGCAAAACATGAACGGCATGGAAGCAACCAATTTAACTCTTCAATTAATTGATCCAGAAGAAGAAGTAGAAAAAGAAAAAATCAAAGCTGCTCGTCATAATCTTTCCAAGAAAGAAGGGGAAGCTGCGTATCAAGACCCCATTGCAAATAAGTTATGGGGATCGGGCTA
>Ga0209355_1002286_pt1 | contig 10726 bp, 9 predicted proteins | sample LauGreSBDMM110SN_3_FD_187563 | JGI IMG/M metagenome (GOLD analysis project Ga0209355, IMG submission 187563) | Freshwater lake microbial communities from Lake Michigan, USA - Sp13.BD.MM110.SN (SPAdes) (version 2) | ecosystem: Environmental > Aquatic > Freshwater > Lake | place: Lake Michigan, USA...
TCTGAACCAGAAAAGGAAGAAGAAAAGGAAGAAGAAAAGGAAGAAGTATCTAACGAAGATGGTGATGTTTCTAAATTCATCTCTAAATTATTAGAAAGTAGAGAAATGGCTCAAGTTTATCACTGGACGGTTAAAGGTGATATGGGTTCACATGCAGCTCACTTAGCCCTACAAACTTATTATGAAGAAGTTATTGAATTCATTGATGACATCGTTGAAATCTATCAAGGTCAATATGGTCTTATTGAAGGATATGATGTAATTGATACAACAGATTCTAAATCAAAAGATAGATTAGATTATTTTAAGGAAGCTGTTGAATTTGTTAAATCTGAAAGAACTTGTATTAAATCAGAAGATACACATATTCATAATATTATTGATGAATTAATAGCTTTACAATATAAAACAATATATAAATTAACTTATAATAAATAATAAAAAATAAAACCCATTTATGGGTTTTATTTTTTTACTACTATAATTATTTATTTTTCTGTATATAAAAATTTTCTACCACCATCATTATAATCCAGTAAATTATTAATAATAGTATCAATTTTATCACTACAATCATCAATATCTTTTTTAATTACTTGAAGAGCTAAAATAGAATCATCTATTTGGTCATTACCTTTTTTAGAGTCATTTTTATAGTCACTAAGTTCATTTAGAAGAGATTCAATATATTTAGACTTATCTGACATAATATCAGCAAAACTTTTTAATTCTCCGTTGATTTCGGTAACTCTATCAGAGGAGATATCTACTTGTTCATCTTCATTAAATCTTTTTATTTTCATAATAATACTTTGCTATTTTAATATATATATTAATATTATGAAACGTAAGAACAAACTTATTTTAGAATTTACCGAATTTAATACACAAAGAATGAATCCAGATTCAGCAGTTCAAGCTGTAGGGGGTGTAGATGATCCTTCATTATCAACAAATGCCTTTGATAAACACGCCGATGCTATTAGACAAGCAACGTCAAGAATTAATGATATTCTTTATAATTTAGCGGGAACAAGCGCTTACAAAAATTTAAGAAGTAAATTAGGTTTAGAACATCAAGATATTCAAAAGATGAAAATTCTTAAAATTGTTAAATCTAACATGATTTTCTATGATGTTTATATTACTTTTGTAATTGATGATTATGAATATTGGGGAGTGATTGAAAATATTATGAGTCCTAATCCAGAATTTACATCAGAAGTATTCAAAGATTTTGATTTATATCAAAGCAAAGAATGGATTATTAAAATAAAAGGTCTTGTTATTAAAACAATCAAAACTTGGTTAAAACCAGAACCGGGTATGTACAAACTAATAAATGATGAATTATATTGTTACTCAAATGAAACTGGTAGTCAGTTAAGAATGAAAAAAGGAATTGATATTGAATTAGTTAGAGCTCATGATAATAAAATGATTATTAAATATGAAAATAACTATTATAATTTATTAGGTGATAATTATATTTATTTTAATTGGTGGTTTGAAAAGATTCAAAATTAATTAACACAATAGGCGACAAAACTAGCACCAACAGATCCTGTATTCCAAGTTGACGCATTTTGTTGAATACACACTAATTCTATATATGTAGTTGTTCTCCCAGCACAAATAACGGTCCAAGGATAATGGTTTTCGGACGCTGAGTCAATATGACACACTACAACTATATTTGCACTTGGCATAGGTGTTGGAAAATTAATACGAGCTTTTAAAGTTGTGGTATTGGACACTACGTTAGTTATTGTATAACTTGTCGCAGATGTAATACCAGACGGACCAACAAAATCGTTTCCAGCATCTGTTGTTGGATATATTACAGTAACAGCACCGGCGCTTTTGTCAAAGTTTATTCTACCAACATACATAGCTCTTATAGGAGTTCCAATTCCTATTGAGGTACCTTTGTCTGAAATTCTCATTCTTTCCACACCATTAGTTGATACAGCAACGTTATTATTAGCTGGTCTAAAAATACCTGTTTGGTCATTTCCCCACCAAGAATAACTTGGCTCAGTAGGAGTGCTTATACTCTTAATGCTAATTCTTGGATAATAACTAATTTGTTCACCAAATGTTATAGATGTTGTGGCTACTCTAACTTTTTCATTACCATCAACTGCAACAGAAAGAGAATTTGCACCAGGACTATAAATACCAGTATTTGTATCACCTATAAAAGAAAGAGATGGAAGTGCAGAACCACCCAATCCAATTTTTAATTGATTAGTACTTGGATTATATTTAATACCTAAAGCCGCTGCATTGTTTGCATTTGAATATAAAATTTCAGAACCCGGGGTAGACGACCAAGCTCCAGGTGGAACAAGTATTAAATTATAATCAATACCACCCAGTACAGGAATGGTAGGCGAAACAACTGATTTTTGAGAAATAGAGGCAGTGCCAACTGTAACTTGTGTAGGATTAATATAAATAGGAGCTGTCGAAGAACCTGTTAAAATCCAACCACTGGATCCATTTGTTAATCTATTAAGTGTCAAAAGACCGGATTTAATTTGACCAGCGTTTATTCCAGAGAGGCCATTAACATTTAAATTTCCCTGAATATTTAAATTACCACTCATAGTATCCATGGAGATTAAATTAGGACCACCACCAACATCTGTTGTATTTATAAAGGACCCACTTTGATAAAGTGAACTATCAGAAATAACAGTAGCAGAAACATAAATTGGAATTCTACCACTATTACCCGAACCGGCAATACCAGTAGTGTTCTCAGTAACCCAAGCATTATTTAAATATACATATGGAATACTGTCAAATGTGTCAAATACTCTTAAACCTTCATACTTATAAGGTATAGCATTTCTAGCCGAAGAACCAGAGGCAACTATTCTGTTATCTATCGGTCGGGCCGTATTTACTTGAAAACCATCTATAATTTGTATTGACATAATGTATATATAAATTTTTTAATATTTGAATTGATAATTTACGGACGGAGGTCCAATTTGAGGAACTCCACTATACTTATAAACTCTAAATTGTTTTGATGCCCAAAGACCTGTTGGAGATGATAAAGTTAAAATTGTTGGAGACGAAAAAGAAGCACTTGAAATTGTATTTCCAAATTCATTATAAATAGCACTTAGAACGGGATAATCACTATCATATATAAAGTAAAAATTGCCATTACCAATAACATCAACATTTTTTGTTCCTTTAGGTTCAACTAATTTTGTTAAAGATGATAATCCAGCAGTTGTCATTGTTGTTAAACTACTAAACCCATAAAAATAAGGATATATACCAGTCACTGTAGCAATTGCTGAATTAGATTGTGTACCATCATTAACGGTAAGTGTAAAAGAAGTAGTGGCGCTAATAATTGGTGTGATTATAACACCATTAACTGATCCAGAAATAGTAACTTGTTGATTATTTGTAATAGGCGGATAGCTACTTGGTATCATATAATAAAATATAGATGTCTGTGTAGGTAAACTTTTTTTATTAATAGTATATTCTAATTTTACTATTGGATTAGAACCAACCTCAACATATCCAGATGAGTAAGGTGGTAAAACAGATAAGCTACAAGTAGGTGGTAGATAATCATAAACTATTCTTCTCAACATCTCAACTATTGAAACTGAATTAAATCTTTCACCCAATTCAATATCTCCTATAGCAAATGTACACTGATTAGTATCAGTAAATTCAAAAGGATAATTATTTACATTAACCGGTGTTCCAAAAATATTAGTAGGGGTACCAGTTGCTCCTATATAATCACTAAATGGTAACAAAATATTATCCCATCCTAAAGCACCATTATTCCATTTTAAAACTCTACCATTATTAGCAGCAGTTAAACCATAAAGACCATATGATTCTTGTGATCTTGGAAATACCAAATTATTAAAAGAAACTGTTCCATAATCACTATTAAAATTGATAGTAGTAGCAGTACCTCCGGTTATAGTTGGATTAACAATATCTAAAGATAAAGAAGAATAGGTTCCAATAGTAACTAATTGAGATTGTAAATAAGGAGAATTAGCATATAAAGAAGAATTAGTACCGGACAGTATAGCAATTCTTGTTCGATTATTAGAAACCGAGTCTTTTTTTGTATTATAAAGAAAAATATCAGTATCACTATTTAATAAATTAGATGTCATTACATCATGAAGATAAGAATATGAATAGGTTCCTGAAAAAGCTCTTTTTCCAAAAAAAATTTTATTTTTAACATCTTTATTAGCATAGTTTGGATTTATATTATCAATACCAATATAAGAAATATTTGATTGAGATGCTAAAGTTTGTTTAAAAGCCGAATTAGAAAATGATGTTAAAACAGCATCTCTAATATCCTTTGGACTTATTTGCTTATCTGTATTATCTTTTAAAATATCAAGAACCGGTTTCAAATCAACAGCCGTAGCGCCTATTATATCATAGGTCATTGTTTGTATTGAAGTTCCAGTATTAATACTATATGTTGCCATTATTAAAATATAAATTCAAAATTACCAATTCCATCATAACTACAAGTTGCAATTGTTCTATATATTCTATAGCTGGGTGTGGGTGTAGCCATATTTATAGCACCTTGTGGAGTAATGTTAGTGGAGTATGTAAAGGCCGAAGAACCTGAATTACTAGAATCATGTATTATAAATCCATTAGGATCTTTAATCTTTGAAATCAATGGAGTTGAATAAGGAGTCATAAAATAAATATAACCAAATCCAGTTGTACTAAAAATAATTGACTGAGAAGGTCCAGTATATGGATAAACATATCTAGCAGAACTATTCATAAATGCGCCAGTTTGTGTAGCTCTTAATAAAGCAGGAGGTCCACCAAAAACATATAAATCTATTTCTGTAGAACTAAATCCATAAAAACTAGGATGAACAAACCTAACAGATGCTGTAGCACTATGTGAAAATGTTAAAAGATTTACATCTTGAGCATTTAAAACATAACTTTGAGTAAATCCACCAGGTAATGAATTACCATTACTATAAATATCATAACTAAATGTAGCACTTAACTGACTATTCACTAATCCACTAAAAGACAATCCAGAATATGTAGTACCTGTTATATTATAGCTATTAATATTATTCGAATATCTTGTGATTAAATAACTAAATAAGGCTGAATATGTTAGACCGGTAGAAAAATAGTTAACACCAGCAGTAGTGACACTCAATGATAAAGCCGGCGGAACATAAGGATATAATATTTTTCTAATAACCTCAGATAATGGCCAATTCTGAGGACCATTAATACCATTAAAAGACCCACCAGAAAAAGAACTACCCTGAGCAATACCACCAACTGATAGAGGAACAATAGAATTGTCAATAAACTCTAAAGAATGTCCGTTAATATTACTTGGACTACCGTAAATGTTTGTAACACTTCCAGTCGCACCGATATCAGCAAGAGTAACCGTTGGTTCAGCCCACCTAAGAACTCCATTTGGATAACTACCGGAATATTTTAATATCTTACCATTTGAAGCAGAAGCTGAAGTTTCAGCAACTGTTGGTAATAAAATACCATTAATAGAAATTCTTCCGGTATTACTAAAAATATTAATAGGACCCGATACTAATGCAGGATTAACGATATCTAAACTAAGAGAATTACCAGAATTTAAAACACTTGATTGTATATAAGGAGCATATGTATATAGAGATGAATTGGTACCTGCTAAAATAGTAATTTTTGTACTTTGTGTAGATGATGTGTCAGGCTTAGTATTATAAATATAAATATCATTATTAGTATTATTTAATAATGTATTAGTCATTATATCAAGACCAGCATAATTTCTTTTACCAATAAAAATCTTTTGTTTAATATCTCTATTTGAAGGATTACCAGAATCAATACCCAAATATTCAACGGTACCCTGACCAATTGTTTGTTTAAAAGCTGACGTAGCCCAAGTAGTTACAAAAGCATCTCTAACATCTCTAGGTGATATTAATTTTTGAGTATTATCAGGCAAATCTAATAGAACGCTGTTAATATCTTGCTTTCTTAAAGCTTCTGTTGGCCCCCCAACACTTATACTATATGTAGCTGACATTTAGTCTTATTGTTTTTTATATATATTAAAAAGACAAGACTATTTATTGATTTAAAATAAAAAGTTCCTTATAATTTTTATTTAATTAAATAAAAATTCTAATTTCATCAAATCTTTTACTCTAGAGGTCTTTAAATTTAAATCCTCAAAATCAATTCTATCATACCCAATTTCATTTTCAATACTCATAAAATCTTCCATCTCTGATGAAAATTCTTCCATATTTTTAATGGAAACTCCACCTGGAATAACATTTCCTTTATCATCTTTGGGTTGAACTAAATTACCATCCTCATCTTTTTCTGAATATTTACCAATAATCATTTGCTCCATTTTATTCTTATCCTCAATAATAGAAGAAATTTCTTTAATTATTTTCATCAATTTAAATGCAACAGAAGCATTAATATCAACATCAACTAATTTATTAAGTGATGTAATTGTTTCATCATTTAATTGTGAGTTTCTTATTATAATAGACATAGGTTTAATATTTTTATTTTATATCATTTGATTCTAAATTTGTTGATAGAGAATTAATTTTTGATTAAATTTTAGATAATCCTAAATTTTCTCTATTATCATTTACTCTTTTAAGACCAATATTAAAATATTTTTCATCTCTTTCTATACATATCCATTTCCTATTTAACAAATCACATGCATGACCAACAGTACATGTACCAGCAAAGTTGTCTAAAACTAAATCACCAGTATTAGAATGTTTATTTATAATATCAACAATCAATTTCAATGGTTTTTGTGTTGGGTGTTCATATCTTTCTTTACCATGACAAATGGGATATCTATAAACACCGTTATCATATACAGAATGAAAAGTAGGTTTTTTTCCTTTTACAAAAGTAAAAAAATACTCAATAGCATTTGATAAGTAATTCAATTTAGAATTAATAGGAACTGGATTTGACTTCTGCCATTGACAAACTCTTGGTTGTTTGAACTTATACTTATCGGCCATATTTTTAATTTCTGTAGATTTCCAAATATCATAGAAAATAATTAAAGTTCCACCATCTCTTAAAACTCGATTATATTCCTTAAAAAGAAAATCCCAATCTAATTCTTCTTTATCCCAATCACCAAAATCAATAGAAATACCACCGTACTTAGTTATTAATTCTTTTGAAGTATTATCCGAATAATTTGAAAATCCAGATGATTTAGATATTAAATAAGGAGGATCTACTAAAATTAAATCAACAGACTTATTTTTAACATTTTTTATTAATTCAAAACAATCACCTTTTAAAATCATCAAAGTATATATTCAGCAACATGACCTCCATAAAAATTAATATATACTAAAAAATAACCAGTAAATATGAACTTAGTAAATCTATTAAGAGGGTTATTAAATCTTCAAAAGAAAGTAGATATCAAATCTCTTCCTTCTCAAGGTTTATTCTATAGCAATGATTTTGAAATTGTTATTAAAAAAGCTGATATTGCTGATATCATTGAATATGAGCACGATTATATTAAAGATGATTTAGGTTTAGTAATTAATAAACTTAAAAAAATTGTTGAAAAAAATACAAAATTTTCAATTGGTTATAATTTTAATAATATTAAAAGCATTGATGTTGTTTTTTTATTTTTAGAAATAGTTAGATTTACTAAAGGAAAAGCAGTGAAACTAAAATATTTTGACGATGAATTAGGTGAAGAAAAAGATATAGAATTTTCATCTAATTATTTCAATTATTTTAAACTATCAGAAGAAGTAATGAAATATTATAATAGAGATTCTAAAGAGTTTATTGTAGAAGAATTTAAATTTAGTCTTCCATCTATTGGTATTGAAAATTGTGTCACAAACTATTTAATAGATAAATCAGATGAATATGATGTTGTTAAATATAACGATTTAAACTATGATTTTATATTCTTTTTAGGAAATAAAAGAAATGTTAATTTTAATGAAATAGATAATTTAATACAAATATTTAATTATGATATAGATGATGATAACTCTAAAAAAATTAGAAAAATCATTAAAATGTTTCAACCTATACAAAGATATTCACTTAAAAGAGGTAATAAAGTAATTGAAATTAATTCAAAGATAGACTTAGAAAAAATCTGGAAGTAATTTAATATATACTATATGAAACTTAAAAAGTATAACGAATTTATTGTTAGAGAACTATTTGAGACTGTTGGTAATTCTAAATTAACCGACGAAATGAGTAAAGATATAAAAGACATTTTATTAGAGTTACATGATGATCAATTTTTTATTTCACAACATATTACTGATTTTAAAAAAGTAGGTAATAGATTATGTGAGGATGTTATTGAGATAATAATTGACCATCACACAAAAAAAAGTTTTAGTTTTAATAAAATAGAAGATTATGTTAGAAGATTAATAGATTATATGTCTCCATATAAATGGAACTATTCACTATTTTATTTTGGTGTTCATAACTTTATTGAATTTGAATCAGGTGGAGAACAGCTTATATCAAATAAAAAATCATCAATAGAATCTGAAAAGATATTACAGAAATCTTTAGAATTAGATGATAGAAGTTATAAGGTTAAAGGAATTAGTATGGTTCCAAAATATTGTGAATCTTTCAAAATAGTTTTCTATCAGAATATAGATCACTTATATAATGAAAAATATAAATCAATTGAACTATTTAATCTTTCGGATGATAAAGATGATAAATTTAATTCTATAGAAAAAATATTCTCTGAATTACCAAAAGATGATATTCTAGATTGTTTGATGGATTTAACCGATATTGGAGTTAGTTTCTATAAAGAAATGTTGAATCCATGTTTATGGAAAGGTGAAGGATTAATTCAATTAAATACCCAGAACTCAGATAATGAATTATTTAAAAGTTTAGCTACATCTGATTTTTGGTCAGTCGGTGATAACATATTTAGTAGAAAAAATATAAAGATTAGTAATTTAGAAATGATTGAAAGTATTCTAAGATCTAAGTCTCAACAAGAAATACAGAGTTTATTAAATAGTGAAATTATTTTTAATAATTTTAAACAAATGATAACTTCCGAAGTGGATGATTTCAATGAACTCATATCACAGGATTGGATTCCTTGTTTACTTATCAGTAAATTAAAACTTAAAAATAACTGGATTTATGATAAAAAAATTATAAATACTCTTCAAGAAATAAGAGATAAAGTATTTAATCTCTATAATTATGAAATGATATTTTTTCCCGAAGTAAAAGAACCATCATTATTGTTTGTTGATAATAAATTTATATCTAAAGTATAATACTATTAATTTCATTAAACAATGCCTTTTTATCACTCTTTAATAATTCCATTACCTGAAAAATTTTATCAGAGAATCCAGCCAATCCATAGACATTATTTTCAGGCAACATCATTGTTCCATGACCCGCCAAATCTAAAGAAAATACATGTGGATTACAATCAAATTTCTTTTTATATTGATTAAATTCAATTGTTGGTGTAGTATATCCAACAAAACCTTGCATATCTGATGCAATAATCACGTGCTTATAAGGTTTATTAGCAGTAGTAAAAATACTTTTAAAATTTGTACCCCCGCCCGAAAATTTAAAACTATCTCTAATAGTCATAACAGAATTATTAGGATTATAATTAACATATTTAGAGTTATTAGCAAATGTCATAACATCACAATTATTTGATTTAGCAAACATAGCTGCAAACAGACTAGCAATTTCAGATGGTCTACCACTCATAGAACCTGAAACATCAACTACAAATAAAGTATCCTCAAATACCGGTATATTCTTACAAGAAATATCCATAGCAGATGAGATAGCAACTAAAACATCTCTGACTTCTTTAGATGGAACTAACTTAGATATTTCCTCATAAGCAGTTGCGAATCTAAATGGTAGAACTTTTGAATTTGTAATAAAATTCTCATTTGTTAGTGAATCACAAACCAATGGTATTGATTTAGGTGAATCTTTGATAATATTACATAGATTTTTGAGCATCGCCATTAGTCCTAATTTTTTAGTAGAGATTAATTCAGACCAAGTATCAGACTTCAATTTAGTCAATTCTTCTTTAGATTCAGCTACTTGACCAGCTTGAGATAACATAGACTCCCAAGTTTGAGTGTTTTTCAACTCACCTTTAATAAGAGATTCTAAAGCTTCTTTGTTTCTAAAAGTTGGAACTGGGTGAACAATGTTAACTAAGTCAACAAGTTTCACTTCTTTGTTCTCACCTTTGTACTTACCCAATTGATATCCATCAAACTTATCAAAAGCTTTAGCGAATCCTTTCTTCAAAGCATTTGGAAACTTAGGACTATCTTTAGATGTCTTGTAAGCCAAATAGTAAGACATGATTTCAGTCATATCATCAACACGAACAACTACCTTATCATAGAAGTTTTTACCCCACTCAGCACCCGATAGATGTGAAGTCAATTCACCGGCAAGAGCGTGAGTGATACTTCTCATACCAAAACGGTCACGAGCAAAGATAGCCGCTTTAGCAACAAACTCTTTATTCTTTACTTTCTCAGAAAGTTTTCTCAATTCATCTAATGACGTTTGAGCATTTCTATAAAACTGGTCATTAACAAATGAAGTTAAAAGAAGTGAT
>Ga0209355_1002294_pt1 | contig 10697 bp, 5 predicted proteins | sample LauGreSBDMM110SN_3_FD_187563 | JGI IMG/M metagenome (GOLD analysis project Ga0209355, IMG submission 187563) | Freshwater lake microbial communities from Lake Michigan, USA - Sp13.BD.MM110.SN (SPAdes) (version 2) | ecosystem: Environmental > Aquatic > Freshwater > Lake | place: Lake Michigan, USA...
TGCTGACGCTCTCCCGCATGAGGACCACGGTCTTCCAAGAGGTACGCCTTTGAACATTCCCAGGAACAAAAATGACCCGTCGTATAAAAATGGCGCCTTCTGTCGTCATATCTATACGGTGCATGAATAACCGTACCCTCAAAAGGATGGCAACAATACCAACACCAAAGTTGTTCGCTCATTGAACTTAAAAGTCTCTACGTCTTTATTAAAAGGATGTCCATGATCCTGAGTATAGACGTTGGTATAAAGAACCTTGCCATGTGTCTCATCAATTCGAGGACTCGTGTTATCAACCAGTGGGACGTTTCAGGTGTTCCACCGCAGCATGCCGACGGTCTTTTTAAGGCGCTCAAGACCCACCTTCGTGGAAAACAATGGACACTGGAGGCATGCACGGTCCTTATCGAAAAGCAACCAGACAGAAACAAAACAATGAAGGGTGTCGAGCATTTCTTGCACGCGTACTTCCTCTGTCACGACAAGGATGTCATTATTTATGACGCACGTCACAAGGTGCCTGACGTTGCCGGTCCTGGACGCGCACGGTACCTCGAACGCAAAAAAGCATCAATCGATCGGTGTCGCGCCTTTATTCAGGAGACGCAACCACATTGGGTCCCAATCTTCGACAAGCACAAGAAGAAGGATGACCTGGCAGACACGTGCATGCAGGCTCTGTCGTTCATCGACCGAGTCGTTGAAGAACCAGCTGCAGAAGTCAAGGCGCGACCGCGGAAACCGACGGAGAACCAGGCGCGCACCAAGTACTCCAAGGCGAACCTGGCGTGGCTCTACGTCCAGAAGAAACACACGACAGACAAACGATTCGAAAAGGACCTCAAACGGTACTATCATTCATTGAGCGAACTTTTGACCGAGTTTAATTTATCACTTGAGTAGTAGTAGTAGATGTCGTGTCCAAATCCGGTCACTGGTGTCAGTTTAAGTGATTGTACTGCGATAAACTTCGCAGCAACTACTCCACCGTCACTTTTGTACGACTACACGTATTCGGAGCCTCGTGGAAAAATCGTGACACCAGTAACAGATCTACCACCTCAGTTACGAGATGCCCTCGATGGGTGTCCACTGCCTGGGTGTAAAGCAGTCAGTTATGATTTTTCAAAAGATCCAGATCCAATCATTTCGGTCCCGATTAAACTTGCAGACGTGCCTTTTATTAATAGCACAAAGATGACATCACAAGCAAATGCAGCTGTTATTCTAAAAGATGGCGTAAATCCACAACCTCCTGTCATGAGCGGTCTTCAGGGGTATGAGTTTTTTTCGACACCTTTTGAAATTCGAAATTTGACAAATGGAGGGTACATCCATGTCGAGTATCCTGGTGTACCTGCAACTGGAAATAGTCTGTATGATTGCGCTGAAAAATGTGACCAGGGTTCAGATTGCGCCGGATTTAATTTTCGTTCTTCGGTAGGCACGTGTACGTTTCTTCCCACGGGAGCAGCGACGTCTTCGTCTACACAAGCTACCTACGCAAGTGACGAATGGGTAAAGACATTCGATTCGTCAAGCCAGGGAATGGCGTACCGTAAAAAACCTACAATCCGTGTAAATGTGAATGACACGATTCCGGCTTATATCAATTTGTCTGGTACACCTCGTTTTTGCAACAACTCGCTTGCGTGCAATACAGTTATTTCCAACGTGTTGACAATTGGAACACTCACACAGTTTGACACGTCTGATTTCGAACAATGTTATAGGTGTCCAGGTAAACAATATAGAACGTCTGGGAGTACTGTTCATACAGTCATAAACGAAATGGGTCTTGCGAAAACATTTGGAACACAACAACAGGCGAAAGATGCGTTGTTATACAAATCTGGTGGGAGTGATGCTTCACATTCCGTTGCGGATTTCCTCACAGGGCGTGTAGTCACAATTAAGAAACTCGACGGAACAACCCTGTTTTCAAACTTCAACTCGAACGTAAACGGAACTCGTACAGTTTCTGCTGGATGGAAAAATGCAAAGGATGAATCCAGAACAATTTTTTATGATCCGGTCGATTACATAACCAACGGATACATCATTACAGATATGAAAAGCTTCGAGCACTACGTTCCAGGGAACAGTACATGGATAAAAGAATTGGGTCCAAAGTATTCTTCAAGTTACACATCAAATGTGGTGATTATAAATTGAAAAAAAATATCTGTCTGAAGTATAATGATGCTCAAGCTTGATACGAAGATGATCAGTACTCTCTTACTTGTCCTCGTCGTGATTGGTATACTGTTTTTTGTATTCAAGAAAAACAGAACTGAGACACCGTACGTTGTCACAGGATCGCAGTTCACGGGCTCTATTAGCGGGACTACCCTGACAGTCTCTGGTGCAGTCACGGGTAGTATCCTGGTAGGAGGAACACTGTCTGGTACCGGCGTGACAGCTGGAACGACCATTGTATCTCAGCTGACTGGTACGACATACACTGTGAGCACCACTCAGACGGTAGCATCAACTCCGATGACAACAACAGCAGGAAGCGATGCAACTTTTACGACGTATCAATCTGGTGTCATCGCATGCAGAGGAGCCTATCTCAACGCACTCAATCTTGCAGGCGGAAACGCTCAGGATGCGACAGTCAAGGCAGCGGAAGGTATCCGTGATAATTGTTATCAGACACTGGGTGGCAATTATATCGGCTCGAGATGTACATACCTTACTACGGCAAACATTCCTACTGCAACTGGAACACTGGTTGGCACTGTCGACGTAAAAACAGCCTATGAAGCCATGGGTAAAGACATTACCAACATCCAGCTCGCCTATCAGCCTATCCGCGATCTCATCGACGCTCAGTCAACAAAGGTGTACACTTACACCGCAGCTGTAACTGTCCCCGCCGTGGGAAGCACGCCAGCTGTGACGATCCCAATAAACACGACGGTGACTGTAGCTGACGTTGATTTAGCACGCAAAGCTGATGTGTCCAACCCAGTCCGTAAGTTTTACGCACAGGTGTGCCCCGGATTCTTCGCCCCGGCTGCGGGCACCGGAGCCGATCCGACGGCTGGATACATTGCATGGACGTATGGTGCGATTACGAGCGGCGCCCCGACGGGCAACATTGATCCTCGTCGGATGGTGGCTGCAGCAGCACCAGCAGCGTCGGCAGGACCACCGGTGGTATACATTGGTCAGCCCGTCGTTTCCGCGACTCCGGCATTGAACGTCGGTATTAACAATATCGCCGTATGGAAGATCATGAACAGCGGCTCGCTCAAGGACAAGGGTACAAACAAGGCTCTGTCAGAGAAGTCTGGACCACTGACAGTTCCTCAGCCCGTGTGGACTCTTTAGTCGGACACCCCTTGGACTTTTCGTTGAGGCGTGCGAAGCACGGCTCTTTCGCTGCGGGGACTTTCGATTACCGCTGCGCGACGGACAAGGGCTCGCTGCGCGACCCCTTGGACTTTTCGTTGAGGCGTGCGAAGCACGGCTCTTTCGCTGCGGGGACTTTCGATTACCGCTGCGCGACGGACAAGGGCTCGCTGCGCGACCCCTTGGACTTTAAGTTTTTGGTTTTGGCTTACCTATACCACGAGAATACGATTGACGATAACAAAATACACCACTATCACGTGCACCTGGTGGGCATTCTTGATTACACTCTCCCGCCGTCGGCATTTCATAATTGAAATAATCATACCCTGGTCGTTTGACCAATTGATTGGTTGTACCGTTCCAATCGGCAATACCTGCAGATTCGTTACACGGTGTGTAACACGTGCCATCTTTTTGTTGCCAACGCCCTGAACATTGAAGTGGTGTACCGACACCTCTGGTTTCTGGTTTGATTGCGCAAGATGTTCCAATGTCCGTGTACCCCGATGGACAATCGAGATTACACGTACCAATAAATTGCATCGAGTAGTTAAAACTCTCCTTTCCTGTATCCTTGACCATTTTATTCACGCCATTCACTGACAAGCACTTCGCTATACCCGCTGTAATATTACAATCTTCGTAACATATTCCCACAGACAAGCTGTACTCTTTTTGACACGGTGGACATTCTGGATAGTCTCCGATACGTCTAGGAGTCGTTCCCTTTGGAGTGACTTTTGGATAGTACTTATTACCCGAATTCTGATATGACACTGGAACATAACTCAAAGCGATTGAATCAGCATCTCTCTGACAATATAAATCCGTCGCACAGATGTTACAATAAAATCCATTGTCACATGCACTTTTTGATACTGGTTGTGTAGAAATCTTCCCGTCATTTATCACACAATTCCACGGCTCGGCGGGTTTGTGTCTGAAATCTGACACACGTTCCATTAATTGAAATAAACATTATAAAAAGTCCAAGAGCTCGCGTCCGACCATCCTTATCCACCGTCGAATCTGTTCCTGATTCCGCAGCGGATACACACAGATCACTCACGGTCTGTCGTTACGGACACGAAATTAACTAGCCGATGTACCGCTTTGATAATCTCCCATTCCAGTTGCCGTTTTATTACATCCGGTACTATATGTAAATCGACGATAATCTATACCAGAACCCTCGCCGTATAATCCGGTATATGTATAGTTCACATCGCATGTTGAATCATTAACCTTGGTTGCTCTATTTGGTGCCATTGTGTATTGACCAGCCCACTCGCCTCTGGTATTATAATAAGTTTGAGCTAAAGTCAAGTCCGACCCCGTGCATGTAAGTGAACAGCTAATACACGAGGATGCCCCGGCAGCCGAGTATGTACCCGATGGACACACTGTTTCCGTGTTTGCATTTGGGCAATAATAACCGGCTGTGCACTGTCGAGTATTACACCCGGATGTCCACACGTACCCAGCCGCGAGTGTACCACAAGAAAGGGGGCATGACGATGACCCGCGGAAGTTGTTTTTTGTACCTCCTGGACAGAGTGTACAGTTTAAGTCAGAATTTCCTGCCAGTGAATATGTTCCGATTGGACACGTGGATTCAAAACCAGGTTCTGGTCTCGTACACGCATACCCAGCATAACATTGACGAGTCCTACAGTTAGCACCGTCTAATACGTACCCAGCTGGCACTTTAGTAACATCGCAATTGACGCATGACGTTGATCCGGTGGCATAGGTTGTTTGTGTAATTGGACAATAACTACAGACAGCGGCCCCGGCACCTGAGTATCTACTTATGTCACATGGAGTACATACCGCACTTGTTGTGGCTCCGACGGCACCTGAATAGGAACCCGCCGGGCACGCACTACACGAGGAGGCCCCGACGACACTCGAATAGTACCCCCCGGGACATGAAATACACGAGGAGGCCCCGGCACCTGAGTATGAACCAGCCGGACACGCTGTACAAGTTCCAGCGGATCCTGTGGAGTTGTAAGCCCCTGAATTGTACCCTGAAGAGTACTGTCCGGCAGGGCACGTCGTCTTGTTCCCAAATTGTGTGTTCACTGTCGCTGAACATATCACCGTGACATACTGTGACCCCGAAGGACTTGAGCACGTATTACACACTCCAGCGGATCCTGTGGAGTTGTAAGTCCCTGCATTGTACCCTGACGAGTACTGCCCGGCAGCACACGTCGTCTTGATCCCAAACATCGTGTTTGTTGTCGCTGAACAGACCGCCGTGACATACTGTGACCCCGAAGGACTTGAGCACGTATTACACACTCCAGTGGATCCTGTCTTGTAGTGTGCGGCAGGGCACGTCGAGGGAGGAGGGGTTTCTACGGGAGAGGTGGGCGCCGATAGCACACCTGATGCACACCATTCCGCGAACGTTTCATAATAATAAACTTCAGTTTCGGCTACTACATCTTGACAAGTATATGGAACATCGATAGTCACAGTATTCCACTCATAAACAAATTCAGAATAACAACTCTCTGTTCCATCTGGGTATTCTCCATTGAGATCAGGATCATATCTCAAATTCGGCGAACAATATTTTTCCCATTTACCGTCTCCTCTGATACTAACTTGAGCAGAATACCCTCCATAGCATGCTTGTGGACACTGGATTCCTTCATACCACCAAGACGGGGGAGGTGGGTCAGAATATGTAAATTCTTGGACTGGTTTTAGACAATATCCGTCCGTGTTGGTTGCACCCACTGGACATGTTATACCGCTATTGAACTTCGGCTGACATGGATTGTAACACGAGAGATCAACCTCCTCTCGGACTCCACCCGAACAATGCAACGGGCGTGTTAAGTGACAATTACCTAATGCTGTTCTTTGACACACCTTCGGTGTGCCATATCCAATGAAATAAGTATTCTTTTCACATGTATACTCCGCAGATCTGTAATATCCAGCTGGACATGACAGAGTCCGTTTACGTGATTTGAGTGGTCTGTAACACGTCGGTGTTGATGTTTCAACACCGTAAGTATCGTAACTCGAAGGACAATTAAAGTTGTAAGCTGTACATAAACCTGCGGTTACAGTTTGTGTCGGTGCTGTCAACCCACTGTAGCTTATATCATGACAACTCTCTTGACAGAATCCTTCTGAAGATCTGAAAAAATTTGTACGACATTTGTTGTAGCACGCCGATACATCCCAAAATTGCCCATCTGGGCAGTTGGCTGTACACATCTTGTCTGTTCTCTCAGTCGTCCCAGATGGACAATTATAAGCGTAGCACACCGGACCCACAGCATACTCATCCGAATTGCAGTTGGTGTAACATGTCCCATTATCAATTGAGTAACCTTGTTGGCACACCCCTACTACTGATTTGGCTCCTTTATCTTTCGCTGAAAATGCCAATGGTTTATTCATAGTCGAGGGCGTGCGAGGACCTGTTCCCACTGGTCGTCCTTTACGAGACGCTTCGTCCTCCCATAACTTGTCGTGTTTGTAGCATTCAGTTGCTCCGTTATTGAGATATTCATATTTTGTCGTGTCGAGGTTCGGATCAAGACTTGAACACTTGTAGTAGCAAAGTGAGCCACTCCCACCTTTTTCTTTATCAGCAGGACAATCGTTCGGATTCCCCTGGCGCGTCGCTGAAAAAATCTTCTTCGTAATTGTCATTTCGCCGTGTCCTCGTGCGTTATCCTCCCATTTCGGATATTGTTTGTAGCATATCTTCGATGTATCACTCCTCCATTCTCTCGAAACGGATGCGTATGTGTCATTCGTAGCGCCCGTACCGTAGTTACAGTTCAGGTAACAGAGACCCGCTGAATCCTCTTCCCAATTTGCCCCGTATTCTACAGCGCATGCTTCATCCCGGTTATCGTTTGTTGGTTTGCCCATTGTAACTGTTCCAGTAATGGTGTTGAAACTTGATGACACCTTTCCTGCAAGAGACATTGCAAACCATGTGTATCCAGGAATTCCAAGACTCAAGTAGCCATAGCATTTAGGGTTAATAGTAGCCGTATTTGATGAAAGTCTAACCAATTCTTGTTCGCAGTAGTATCTTCGTATTTCTGAAACGGTCGCTTCCGTGAATATCGCATCCATGAGAAGGTTATCCCACATTGTATCCACTGGGATGGAGTCTTTGTCATACACGAGTTGATATCTGAAATGGTTATGTAACGCAGCCGAAAGAAGAGCTGCTTCTGCAGGGTATTCAGGGTAATACAACCCAGTATCCCCCATCTTTGAAGTCCATGATCGATTCATGTTATACTCGGTTTCAGCTGCAGGTGTGCCTATTGTTGCATCAAACATCACAGCCTCTGGTCTTCGTCGCATACACCACGTTTTACCATCAGATCCTAGGGTACCGGCGCGAATGTACCCATCGAATACCTTGTTGTTCATAGCTGTATTAATAGTTCCATATGGCTCACCGTATACTTTTCCAGTTGGGATTGGTCCAAAAACAGCGTCAGTTGTTTCAGTTGGTCTAGTTCCCGTTTCTTTATAAGTCCAGTCGTATTTCCAGCATTGAATTTTGTGTCCATAGTCTCTACCACCCGTCTCCTGTCTTCTCTCTTTTCCACTGTCGCCATAAGGAGTCCTTATTATATTTACGTTTATTCCAACAAATGGTGCTGCAAAAACATAGGGAATATCGGCAGTCGATGCCACCGGGTAACACGTTGTTGGATTTCTGTAATTTTCAACAGCCGTACAGAGCGTTCCATCCGCCTTTTTCGTCACTGGCAACTTACGAGTGACCCACCCGGCTGAATACCCTCTACTCGTAGGCACATAGTATGTTCCGGCTACCGACCCAGGGTTTGCTAGTGCATTTGCGTCAGTTACAACGGATTTCTGAAGACCCTGGAAAGCAAAATCTTCCTTGTCAACCTTTGCAGTGTTATTCTCAGCCTTCTCAGCTTCCACCATGGTAACACCTATCGTAACGCCTGCGGCGATGAGTAATAACACGGCGACTGGTGCACCTATGCCAGTCGCAGCAGCCGCTGCAGCACCTGTCAATAATCCAGAAGAAGCTGCTGCCACTGCAACCAAGGTAGTCAGTCCGACTACAGCACTTGTAAAACCGACACCAACCATCGGATCACTCATTTGTGCTTTGATTCCAGGTCCCCAGTTTTTCGAATTTGCAATTGCATCTTGAAACATTTTCCGACCACCCGCCGTAAACAACATGGTTGCTGGTGCAAATGTGTAAACAATTGATTGAATAGTGTATGATGCTTTGTCTGCATCACTCCCGACAAACGTACAGCCATTCACCTTGATCCATTCGCGTACACCACCACCCGCAAAGAAGAAATTGAGCGCCTCCATTTGAGGTCCAGGCAAATAACACACGTTGCTAGAATGATGACATGTTCCGATGCTTTGACAATATGCCGCCGAAAACACACACTCATGAGTCACACCATCATATTTACCCCTGTAGTAGTTGCACAAAGCAGCTGTGCCAGGGCTGGAGACCATGCAAAACCCATCCTCGTCAGACGGTTTGGTTGTGAAATTCAACACGGGGGCGAGACGTCCTGTCGCTGGCGTCAACAATTTTTCTATGTCCGTATACGTGTACCATTCAACGTAGTTTCCCATGCTTAACGGTGTAAAGTACTGTCGACGAGCTGTGTCACAACCAGCTTTTGTAAAACCACACTGAAACCTCGGGCGTCCGGATGTATATGCATCTTTCCAGACCTTCCCCCCGTTTTGAAGACACACATTCGTAAACGCTTTTTCGTAAACTGAATCAATCTCTTGATTTGTCATGCCAGCTCTGGATGTATAGTAAGACAACCCATCCCTTGGATCATTCACAATTTCGTTTATGACTGTTTGACTTCCAAAGTACGTCAAAAACTTTCCACGCCATGGATCTGCGTTGAGAAGTCTGTTTTGGACCGCATCCACTTGAAGTTGAATCAGTGTTTGATTTTGGTAGGGATCAGCCGAGAGTACATCAAGCGGACCTCTGATAAGTGGGAATTGTGGTTTAAATTCTGGGTCTTTTGGTACGTACATTGCGAGTGTATCAATTTGTTTTTTCACTGCGAGCTGAGATATATCCTTGGCTTGATTCGGTGTCATAAACTCTGTTGGAAATTTACACGTTCTTGGATTTGGGGTACAATCCGGATCGTAATAGGCAGCGTTTCCGAACACTTGCACAATTTGAAGCACATCCATGACGTCACCCACGGAACCGACTACTTCAGCTGCTATACCAGCCGCCCTGAGTGCAGCTGTTTTTATCATCGTTCCGCTTGGTGTTCGTCGGTTTCTAATTTCTGCTTGTGAGAGTTTTGTCGCGATAATCTCACGACCTTTCGGTGTCTCTAGACATTCTGGGCTTGGACTTGCTCCAAAAGCGCCAGCAGCGTCTGAATTGTATTTTATTGCATTGACATTTTCGGACAATGGATTGACACGACCGTCCGAGTTAAACACACGACCCTCGACAAGGTCGGTTGAAACAGTTGATGCAGCGGCGAGACGTTTAAACATGTTTAAACGTCGAGTTTTTGCACCTTCACGTTTTGCATCCAAACTATCAACAGCCGCCTTTATTGTTGAATCAGATGCAGAATCAAACTTTTCATCAATGAACGAGACACGTTCATTCTGTTGATTCACAACGGCACTGAGTCTTGATTCTGGTTCACCGTCCAATGCCGACACGTTGTCAACTGAGACTTGTAAACGTTCACTGTCCAGTCGAGTCGTCTCTTGACCAACCCTTGATTCTGGGGTGCCGTCAACAGCACGCGACGGAAGGTCGTCTGCAACAGGGACGCGTTCATTCTGTTGATTCACAATGGCACTGAGTCTTGATTCTGGTTCGCTGTCTACTGCCGACACGTTGTCGACTGAGGCTTGCAAACGTTGATTGTCCTGCCGAGCCGTCTCTTGACTAGCCCTTGTTTCTGGGGTGCCATCAACAGCACGCGATGGAAGGTCGTCTGCAACAGGGACGCGTTCATTTTGTTGATTCACAATGGCACTGAGTCTTGATTCTGGTTCGCTGTCTACTGCCGACACGTTGTCGACTGAGGCTTGCAAACGCTGATTGTCCTGTAGAGCCGCCTGTTGACCAGCCCTTGATTCTGGGGTGCCGTCAACAGCACGCGACGGAAGGTCGTCTGCAACAGGGACGCGTGCATTCTGTTGATTCACAATGGCACTGAGTCTTGATTCTGGTTCGCTGTCTACTGCCGACACGTTGTCGACTGAGGCTTGCAAACGCTGATTGTCCTGTAGAGCCGCCTGTTGACCAGCCCTTGATTCTGGGG
>Ga0209355_1002298_pt1 | contig 10679 bp, 10 predicted proteins | sample LauGreSBDMM110SN_3_FD_187563 | JGI IMG/M metagenome (GOLD analysis project Ga0209355, IMG submission 187563) | Freshwater lake microbial communities from Lake Michigan, USA - Sp13.BD.MM110.SN (SPAdes) (version 2) | ecosystem: Environmental > Aquatic > Freshwater > Lake | place: Lake Michigan...
ACGATGTTCGACCCCGAAGGTCGTCCGTCATTATCGGACTTTATCGATGTACGAACCGAGCGACTTTTCCACGTTGGACGGTTGGATAAGGACTCAGAAGGACTGCTTCTTCTCACCAACGACGGAGATCTCACTTTTAGGGCTACGCACCCATCCTTTGGTCTGGAAAAGACATACATTATTGAGTTCGATGGAAAACTGGCGACCGGAGTCGATAAGGTCCTTTTGAAAGGGATCGAGCTCGAGGATGGGATGGGCCGGGTGCTCACCTTTAAGCAGCTATCTCCTCAATGGATAGAGGTCAGCATTCACGAAGGTCGATATCACATCATCCGCCGATTGATGGAGGCGGTCGACGTCAAGGTACTGCGTTTGATCAGGACCAAGTTCGGACCGATCTCTTTGGGTGATACAGCCGAGGGAAGATGGCGAGATCTCAATAGCGGTGAATTGTTAAACCTACAAAAGGCTTTAGATTTATAACGTTTAATCGATCTTGTATCGTTTAAATTATAAATTGATATATCTACATTAGTTTTCGAAAGGCGTGAAATACCTATTTATCGATTTCTGCTATGAGAATCACCCTCCGAATTAGAGGTAAATAAAGATTTATCGATATTGGTTGATCTGGCTCTTGCACATCGATTCATGATTGACCAAATTATGCTGATTGATAAAAACTCTTTATCGATTTAGCCGCAAACTTACTTGTTTAGATATATATTCAACAGAGATCTGAGGGTAGGGAGTACCATTTACCAATGTCTAGCGTCAGAGCGATTCGAGGAGCAACCCAGGCTGCGGCAAATACCGCACCTGCCATTGGCGATGCCACAAAGGAGCTCCTGCTCGAAATGTTGAGAGCCAATCAGATCTCATCCGAAGAAGTCATTTCGGTGATCTTTACGGTCAGCCCAGATCTCAATGCCGCCTTCCCGGCCGGATCAGCTCGTGAGCTCGGATTTAGCGATGTCCCACTCATCTGTAGCGTCGAAATCGATGTTCCAGGAGCCCTTGAAAGAACAATTAGAGTCATGGCTCACGTTGAAACGAGCCTGAAAAAGAGCGAAATCTCCCATATCTACCTCGGAGCGGCTAAATCGCTACGTAAAGATATCGCCCAATAAGTGCTGAAACGGTAAAAATGGCAGAATCTTCAGGCTCACCAGCTCCTTTTCAAAGGGTTCGCATCGTTGGCTCAGGCTTAATTGGCACCTCAATCGGATTGGCTCTTGTCTCTCGTGGCGTTGAAGTTGATATGAGAGATATCGATCCACGTGCTCAACTTTTGGCTCGCGATCTAGTTAAATCGCAAGATTTAAAGGATCCAGAGTTAACCATTTTCGCTCTGCCAAGTAGCCTCCTGGCAGAGGTCTTAAATGAGGAATTTTTACTCAACCCAGGATCTAAATTTATAGATATCGGTAGTGTTAAGACTAAACCTTTACTTGATGTATCAAGATCGCAGATTGCATCGCAAAATTTTTTGGCTACTCATCCGATGGCCGGGCGCGAAGTGGGCGGAGCCGAATCAGCTCGTGCCGATCTCTTCCAATCTCGCACCTGGGTTTACATTCCCAATGATCTTGAAGGCAAGCTTGTTGATCCTGATCTTCTAGCGAGTGGCCTTTGGTTGATTAAGGCGCTCGGTGCGGTGCCAGTACCGATGCAGGCAGCAGATCATGACCGCGCGGTAGCTTTGATTTCTCACTTACCTCAAGCGGTAGCCTCTTTATTGGCTGGGCAGCTGATTTCGGGGGATCACTCAGCGCTGGAGCTATCGGGCGCCGGCTTGCGAGATACCACCAGAATCGCCGCCTCGAGCGCGCCGCTTTGGGATGAGATCTTCGGTTCAAATTCGGACGAGATCGTGCCACTGTTGATAAGTCTACAAAGCGATCTTGCAGCGTTGATCGCAGGCCTCAAGAGCGGATCTTCAGTCTCGGGGTTTATTGAAAAGGGTAATCAAGGTCGCGCCTTAATCCCCGGAAAGCACGGGGGAGCAGCCCGCGAATACACATACTTACCGGTGGTGATTGAAGATAAACCTGGTCAATTGGCAGCACTTGTCAGCGAATGTGCAACGGCAAATGTAAATATCGAAGATCTTACGATTGAGCACTCGCCAGGACAGTTCACTGGTCTGATCACCCTCGCACTTTCTAAGAGCGATGCGCAAGTTCTGAGCGCTCATTTGATTGGATCGGGATGGAACGTTCACGCTCCGAGATAGAATAACTACTGCGTGAATTAATTTTGATATACGCAAGCAACGATGGGAAGTAAGTAAATGATCGTCGTAGCTATCGATGGCCCAAGCGGTGCGGGTAAGTCAAGTACCGCCAAGGCTGTGGCACAGCGCGCTGGTTGGAATTACTTAGATACCGGCGCACTTTATCGAGGGCTGACATGGCTTGCTCTTCGTGAAAATATTGAGAGCGCTCCAGAAATATTAGCCGCACTAAAACGCTTTCCGCTGCGCTTTGTTTCAAATCCTGCGAAACCAGAAATATTTGTCGGGGATATCTGCGTCAATTCTGAGATACGCACAGAGGAAGTAACTAACGCGGTCAGTAGATTCAGCGCCGTGCCGGAACTTCGCGCAGAGTTGCTTAACATACAAAGAAAATTTATTGAAAGTGCCGATCGTGGAATTGTTGTTGAAGGACGCGATATCGGAACTGTCGTAGTTCCTGATGCAGCTTTGAAGATTTATTTGCAAGCAGATATCGCAGCACGCGCTGAACGCAGGTCAGCAGAGATAGATTCACCCGCATCCGATGTTGGGCAATCTCTGGCGGCGCGCGATGCAATTGATTCAACGCGAGCAGCATCACCACTTGCTAAGGCTGTCGATGCAGTTTTAATTGACTCAACTGATTTAACTCTCGAGGAAACCGCTGATTGGGTTTGGGAGTTACTGAAAGAACGCTCGCTCTTAGGGCTACCGATTGTCGCAATCTTGGGCCGTCCAAATGTTGGTAAATCAACGTTAATCAATCGCTTTATTGGTCGTCGCGAGGCCATTGTTGAAGATACCCCTGGAGTAACTCGCGATCGCGTTCAATACGAATGCGAATGGGGTGGACGCAGATTCATTGTTATGGACACTGGAGGATGGGAATCTAAACCCGATGGTATTTCTGTTCAAGTAAGTGCCTCTGCAGAACTGGCGATGCAAGAAGCAGATGTCTTAGCTTTCGTAGTCGATGCGCACGTCGGTGCGCTAGATGAAGATGACATTTTGGTTCAGGAGTTACGAAAAGTTAAGAAACCAATGGTTTTGATCGCAAATAAGGTCGATAGCGATGTAGATGAGGCTGATGCTCACGCGCTCTGGAATCTAGGTTTAGGCGAGCCTCGCTTTGTTTCGGCGCTACACGGACGAGGCAGCGGTGACTTACTTGATTACATAGTTTCAGAGATGCCTGAAGTTGGCGGGGCACAAACTCAAGATGGATATCGCAAGATTGCGTTAATTGGACGACCAAACGTTGGAAAATCAAGTTTGCTAAATGCTTTAGCTGGCGAGAATCGTTCTATTGTTGATGATGTTGCGGGTACAACGCGCGATCCCGTTGATGAGTTAATTGAATTCGGTGGATCGATCTGGCGTTTTATCGACACTGCAGGTTTGCGCAAGCGCGCTAACCAAGCAAGTGGCACAGATTATTACGCGACACTTCGTACCCAAGCAGCTCTGGAACGTTGCGAGTGCGCAGTCGTGGTTCTGGATGCATCAGAGCCAATTTCAGAACAAGATCTCCGTGTAATCACAATGGTTGAAGAAGCTGGCAAAGCGATGGTTATTGTTATGAATAAGTGGGATTTGGTAGATGAAGATCGTCGCGATCAATTAGACCGCGAAATGGATCGTCACTTAGACCAGGTCGAATGGGCGCAACGAGTAAATGTTGCGGCGAAGACCGGTTGGCACAGAGATCGTTTGGCTCCAGCACTTCGCACCGCCATCGATAGTTGGGAACTTCGCGTTCCGACCGCAAAACTCAACTCATTCCTGGGCGCTCTAATCGGTGCGACCCCGCCACCGGTGCGAGGTGGCAAGCAACCGAAGATTTACTACGCAACTCAAGCCGGTATCGCACCGCCGAAATTTGTTATCTTTTCCAGCGGATGGATCGAAGCGTCCTATCGCCGCTTTATTGAACGTCGCCTGCGCGAAGAGTTTGGTTTTCCTGGCACACCCGTGCAAGTAGCGGTTCGAGTCAAAGAGCGCGATTGATGGCTAAGAGCAAACTTCTCAATGTGCCAAATGCCTTAACAGGCCTGCGGGCGCTAGGAATACCGCTCTTTATCTACCTCGCCTTAGCGCTGGAGGCAGATGGTTGGGCAATATTGACCTTGGCCATTGGCGGTGCCACCGATTACTTTGATGGAAAATTGGCGCGCGCTTGGGGACAAGAATCGCGATTCGGTGAGTTAGCAGATCCCGCAATTGATCGACTCTACATTCTTGCAACCCTGATAGTTCTCTACCTTCGTGAGGCGATTCCGTTCTGGGTCATCGCACTTTTGCTTGCGCGAGATTTAATTCTCGCCATCATCACGATCGCCTTAACCGCGAAGTCTCTACCACCGCTGAAGGTTACATATTTAGGAAAGGCGGCAACATTTAACTTGCTCTACGCCTTTCCATTCTTGCTTCTTGCGCTACATCCAGGATGGGCGGGCACCGCTGCCTATATCTTCGGATGGAGTTTTACCTGGTGGGGAGTTGGGCTCTATCTCTTTACCGGCGCTTCCTATCTCCGAACTGGAATAGCCGCCATTAGAGTTGCGCGGTAGATTTCGCTCGCCTTGAAAAAGAACTAATCGCTGAGGAGAAGAAATGTCTTTAATTCCTGATGGTCTGCAATACACCAAAGAGCACGAATGGGTTAGCGAGAAAGCAGCAAACGTTTTTCGAATGGGAATTACGGATTACGCACAAGGTGCCCTCGGAGATATCGTCTATGTGCAGCTTCCAAAAGTTGGAGAGAGCGTAATTGCAGATAAAGTTTGTGGCGAAGTTGAATCTACAAAGAGCGTTTCGGAAATTTTCGCTCCCGTTTCAGGAAGAATTGTTGCGATCAACGATGCGCTGGGTCAATCGCCAGAAACAATTAACTCTGATCCCTATGGCGCCGGTTGGTTGGCTGAAATTCAGGTGGAAAGTGCGCCCGCTGGCTTACTATCGCCAGAGCAGTACCGTCAAATCACCGCGTAATTTTCTTTAATTTCAGCGCTAATTTACTTCCGATTTCCGCTTGATTTCTCACCGCTCTCACCCTAATGTCAGCCTCAGGTAGAAGTTGAACCTGTCCAGGATTTCAAAGCGAAAGGAGAGCCGCTATGGAGAACGTTTCACAGAACAGTGAATTAACTAGCACTCTCCACCTCGGTTTGAGATCGGTAGTTGATGCATCCCCCCAAAGCGCGTTAAACGCACTTTTGTCATCACTGCCCGAAGCGGATAAATCAGCAATTGATGCAATTTTAAATGGTGGTCCTGAGAAAGCGATGGTGGTTGTGCACCGTGGTTCGAATAAGGGCTCACGGTATTTGATTGCACAAGGCAAGACATCTATTGGACGTTCACCTGAGAGTGAGATCTTTCTTGATGATGTGACTGTATCGCGCTCTCACGCAGTGATCGAAGGTAAAGGTTCAGGTTTCGCACTTACTGATTTAGGAAGCCTCAATGGCACCTATATCAATAACCAATCTCTTGAGTCATCACCGCTTAATTGCGGAGATGAGATTCAGATTGGAAAGTTCCATCTAATTTTTATATCAGCACGTAACACCAAATAATTACTAATCAGGGGAGTACTAAATGAGCGTTCCAGCACGCGCGTATCTGAGCATCGGCGAAGTCCTTACCAAGTTGCGGGGAGATTTTTTAGATATCACTATCTCTAAAATCCGCTTTCTTGAATCAGAAGGATTGATCGAGCCGCAACGTACGCCATCTGGTTACCGCAAATTTACCGCCGCAGATCTTGATCGCCTGCGTTATGTATTGCTGCTGCAACGTGATCAATACCTTCCGTTACGCGTTATCAAAGAGAATCTTGAAGCACTTGACCGCGGTCTTGAGCCAGCAGCCAACGGGGGAGTAGCCGCGCCTCGTCCGACCTTGGCCACGATCGATGGCGATTCCTCTCCGGAATCTTTTGGTGCAACATCTGATCTGCGCCTATCCCGTGAAGAGCTCTTAAAGGCAAGTGGGCTAAAGGATGCGCAATTGGTCGAACTTGAATCGTTTGGTTTTATCGCACTTCGCGGTCGTCATTACGATAACGACGCCTTAGCCGTTGCCACCGCAGTTGCCGAGATGGCAAGTTTCGGAATTGAAGCAAGGCACCTTCGCTCATTTAAATCAGCAGCCGACCGTGAGATCGGTTTAATCGAACAGGTCATTACACCAATTAATCGCCAGAAGAGCGCGGACTCCAAAGCCCGTGCCGAAGAAGTTCAGAAGCAGATCGCATCGCTCTCTGTTCGCTTACACGCATCTTTGGTGCGCGCTGGTCTAAACCGTCCCCGCTAATTTCGTACCCAGGCAAGGCACTTTTAAATGATGGTAAATATGGAGGTTGTTGGCGTTCGAATTGAGATGCCTTCAAATCAACCGATAGTCCTGCTTAAAGAAGTTGATGGTTCAAGGTTCTTGCCGATCTGGGTTGGAGCCGTTGAGTCAACGGCAATCGCGTTTGCTCAACAAGGGATGGTTGCCCAGCGACCTTTAACTCACGATTTGATTGCAAATATTCTAGAAGCCGCAGATCTGACAATGACTGCGATGCAAGTTGTTCAACTCAAAGATGGCATCTTCTATGCCGAGCTCCAGGTCCGAACTGAGAGCGGGACTGTTTTGAAAATCAGCGCTCGTCCATCTGATGCAATTGCAATCGCACTTCGCACCAAGAGCAACATCCTTGCGGACTCAGATCTTCTAGATGAAGTCGGGATTGATATCCCAGAACGTCTTCTTGGCGAGGGCGACCTAGGAACAGGTGGCGAGGGCGGCTCAGATGTAGAACTAGAGCGTTTCCGCGAGTTCTTGGATCAGATCAACCCCGAAGACTTTGCCGGATAGCAGCGTAAAAGTCTCACTCTCTACTTGAGGTTTGCCCCGTGTCGGTCGTTGTTCCTAGGCCTAACTGCTCGTAACCTTTACCCATAACTTCCCCAAGAGAAACGAGCAAACGTGACCTCCCCAGTTGCGCCAGATCAACAGAATGAAATCGGCTATCGCGGTGCGACTGCTTGTTCTGCGGCCGGAATTTCTTACCGTCAATTAGATTATTGGGCTCGTACCGGTTTGCTTGAACCAAGCGTTCGTACTGCAAGTGGTTCCGGAACTGCGCGACTTTACGGTTTCCGCGATATTTTGGTTTTGAAAATCGTTAAGCGTTTATTGGATGCCGGAATCTCACTGCAAAATATTCGCACCGCAGTTACTCATCTTCGCAGTCGCGGCGTTACAGAATTAGAGAGCATTACATTGATGAGTGATGGCGCATCAATTTACGAATGTGCCAGTGCCGATGAGATCGTGGATCTGCTTCAAGGCGGCCAAGGAGTATTCGGAATCGCCGTGGGTAAAGTTTGGCATGAGGTTGAGGGTTCTCTCGCAACTCTGCAAGGTGAGATCAATGGCGAAACTGTTAATCCAATAGGTGGCGAAAGTAACGACGAGCTTTCATTACGTCGAAAGGCGAAAGGCGCTTAATACACTTACTCTTCCCCTACACAACTTATTAGGGGTCTTCCCCTAATTCAAACCAGGGGAGCGGTAATGGCTTACGAGAGCGAGAAGTTTGCAACTCGCCATATCGGTCCAACCTCTGCAGATGAGATGCAGATGCTCCAGGTACTTGGATACAAAGACCTAAACACTTTTATCCAAGATGTAGTTCCTTCAAATATTCGTATCGCCACCGAGCTATCCCAAGTTTTGGATGCGCCAAAGAGTGAAGTGGAAGTTATCGCCGAACTTCGATCCATCGCAGCAGAAAATAGAGTTTTTCGTTCTTTAATCGGAACTGGTTATTACGGCACAATCGTTCCACCAGTTATAAAGCGAAATGTGTTGGAAAATCCCGCTTGGTACACCGCTTACACTCCATATCAACCTGAAATTTCGCAGGGTCGTCTTGAAGCACTCTTTGCATTCCAAACAATGATCTGCGAGTTAACCGGACTATCCATTTCCAATGCTTCAATGCTTGATGAGAGCACTGCCGCGGCTGAGGCAATGACCCTGGCTCGCCGTGCTTCAAAGCTAAGTGATGACGCCGTTTTCTTGATTGAAGAGCATGTTCACCCGCAGACAAAGGCAGTGGTTTTAACTAGAGCCAAGCCACTTGGAATTAAAGTTGTCGAAGTTGATTCAGGACACATCGTGCGCGATGGATTCGATGGCGAATTCTTCGGTGCCTTACTGCAATACCCAGATACAACTGGCACAGTAATTAATTACGCGAGCTTCACCGAGTACGCGCATTCACGCGATGCACTTGTTATCGCAGCAACTGATCTGCTCGCTTTGACTTTGCTTAAAGCGCCAGGGGAGTGGGGAGCTGATATCGCGGTTGGTACATCACAACGCTTTGGGGTTCCAATGGGATTTGGTGGACCGCACGCAGGCTTCCTCGCCGTTCGAAGTGGTCTAGAACGTTCAATGCCAGGTCGCCTGGTCGGACAAAGTATTGATGCAACAGGTAAACCCGCATTTCGATTAGCTCTGCAGACGCGCGAGCAACATATTCGCCGAGATAAGGCCACATCAAATATCTGCACCGCTCAAGTTCTGCTTGCGAATATGAGTGCCTTCTATGCAATGTGGCATGGTCCAGATGGGTTGCGCAGAATCGCGCAAAGAGTCAATAATTTCGCGGCTCGCTTGCATGCGGCTAACGGTAATCGTGAGGATATCGTTTTTGATACCGTGCATATCGCAGTTAAAGATGCAGATGCGATCCACAAAAAAGCGATCGCAAAGGGCATTAACTTCGCGAGGGTTAGCAATACCGAGGTTCGTGTGGCCTTTGATGAAGAAACTACGGAAGAGATTTTCGCAAATGTGCTTGAGATTTTTGGTCTCACAGATACAAATCCGGAAGCAATTCCAGAAAATTTTAAGCGAACAAGTACCTTCCTAACCCACCCAGTATTTAACTCCAATCACAGCGAGACTGGCATGATGCGGTATCTGCGAAATTTGGCTGATAAAGATCTTGCTTTGGATCGCACAATGATTCCATTGGGTTCTTGCACAATGAAACTCAACTCCGTTACTGAAATGGAAGCGGTTTCTTGGCCAGAATTCTCAGCGTTGCATCCATTTGCTCCAAGTGATCAGACGCGCGGTTCTCGAAAATTGATCGAGCAATTATCAAATTGGTTAATCACAATCACTGGTTATGACGCTGTCTCTTTGCAGCCCAACGCGGGAAGCCAAGGAGAATTTGCTGGGCTATTGGCGATCCGTAATTATCACGATTCACGCGGAGATCAAGATCGCAAAATATGTTTAATTCCATCAAGTGCGCACGGAACTAATGCTGCCTCGGCCGTTATGGCCGGCATGCAAGTAGTTGTGATCGAATGTGATGAAGACGGCAACGTTTCGTTGAAGGATATAAGGGAGAAGATTTCAGAGCACGGCAAGGCGCTAGCTGCGTTGATGATTACTTATCCATCCACGCACGGAGTTTTCGAAACTGCAGTTTCCGAAATATGCGCACTTATTCATGATGCAGGCGGTCAGGTATATGTTGATGGTGCAAATTTAAATGCGCTAGTTGGCGTAGCCCAGCCTGGAAAATTTGGCGCAGATGTTTCGCATTTAAATCTTCATAAAACATTTGCAATCCCGCACGGCGGGGGAGGACCTGGAGTAGGTCCGGTTATTGCACGTGCACACCTTGCTCCATTTCTACCCAACCATCCAATGGATGCCTCTGCGGGCCCTGAAACAGGTCCTGGGCCTATCTCTGGCGCACCTTTTGGATCAGCAAGTATTCTGCCAATTTCCTGGGCTTATATTCGCTTGCTCGGGGGAGAAGGGCTAACGCATTCGACGCAAGTTGCAATTCTGTCAGCCAATTACATTGCAGATCGTCTTAAAGATGCGTATCCAATTCTTTACACCGGAGATAATGATCGGGTTGCGCACGAGTGCATCCTTGATATCCGTGGTCTAACTAAGGATTCTGGCGTTAGCGTTGATGACATTGCAAAGCGGTTGATGGATTACGGTTTTCATGCGCCGACAATGTCGTTTCCTGTCGCAGGCACTTTGATGATTGAACCTACCGAATCAGAAAACATTGCCGAAATTCATCGTTTTATTGAGGCGATGATTTCTATTCGTGCCGAAATTCAAGAGGTTGTAGATGGCAAGATAACTATTGAGGAATCGGCGCTGAGGCACGCACCGCACACCGCGCTGACCGTCGTAACGAGTGATTGGGACCGCAAATACAGTCGTGAGACTGGCGGATATCCAGTAGCCCTTGAAGGCTTTGTGGCAGGTGAATCAATAGGTTCGCGAATGAAGTATTGGCCGCCGGTTTCACGTATCGATGGAGCGCACGGAGACCGAAATCTAGTCTGTTCCTGCCTTCCGATTGAGGCGTACAGCTCCTAAATCACGCTCAGTTAGC
>Ga0209355_1002299_pt1 | contig 10678 bp, 11 predicted proteins | sample LauGreSBDMM110SN_3_FD_187563 | JGI IMG/M metagenome (GOLD analysis project Ga0209355, IMG submission 187563) | Freshwater lake microbial communities from Lake Michigan, USA - Sp13.BD.MM110.SN (SPAdes) (version 2) | ecosystem: Environmental > Aquatic > Freshwater > Lake | place: Lake Michigan...
ACTAAACCTTCCTTTTACTGTATTTTTTTGTAACCATTCATTTACATAATCTGTAATTTCTTTCCCATCAATTTCGGTTTCCATATTTTTATCCCAACTGTTCCATTTTTTCACTGTTAAAAGTATCTCTCTTCCATTATTAAACATATCATCAAAATGAGATTGCAGTTGTGCAGCAAATGGATCAATGTTTGCTAAAATTGCATTTTGAAGTAAGACTGGAACAATATCTGTATTATTTGGAGATCCGTTTCCTGTTGAAGAGGCAATACGCTTGCTAGTGAATGCATCAAACGCTTCTAATACAAAAGATATCACTTTCCCATTATCGGTTTTATTTACTTTCCACCATATTTGAATAATAATATCTGCTTTAGCTTTGTTTTTTAACTTATCTAAAGGGCTTTCGGATATTGAAGAACCACTTGCTGTGCTTGTAGTCATATTATCTTCAGCATTACGAGCTTCAATTGCTTTCAATTCCTGCTCTACATCTTTTAGAGGAAAGCCCCTGTCAATCATTAATGACCCTATTTTGGAAATCACCTGACCGATTTCGGTATCTTCTTGAAACGCCTGTTTGTAATTAGGTACTTTTTGCTTAGTGCCCTGATTGTCAAACTCGGTCATAAAATATCGCTGCTCACACCAGTTGTCACTGGGTAAAATCATTAAAGTTGGCTTTTTAGCTTGACCAAATAGCGTATTTGTTGAGACAAGAAGACTAAAAGCTATTATTAAAAGGTGTAATTTTTTCATATTAAAAACCATTAGTTAGTGATTTGATTATTTTTTGTTCTTCTAGGTATTTGCGTAGTTCATTTTTGGATATAGATACTTGGTACACTTTCCAATTATTAACTCCTAAGTTATTTGGTAATTAGGTTTCAGTTGCGGAACTTCTTGTAAACATTGACCATTTTCCTTTATTGGCAAAGAAACTCTTTTGAATGGGCTTGAAATTTCCTTGCTCTTCTGATTTATTTAAAATTGGTGGTTGTGTGGAACAACCAGTACCACCCGCAACACCTGAGTATAAAATTGCGTGTACGGCATCTTTACGGGCTTGATCGGGTTTATACTTTGCACCTTTTTTCGTGTCCCATATTTTTATGGTAACATAACCGTCTGTTTCAATGGTTACACACTCTGTTTGGTAATTTCTGTTATTGCGAGCAAATGAAAGAAGCATTAAGCCACTCATTACTACTATCAATGCTTGTAAAATATTTTTCTTCATATCATGGTGCCCTAAAATTTTAGGACACTCAAAGTTAACGATTTTATTGATAATCAAGCCCTAATTGCCAATATTTTAAAATAGAACCCGCGTATTATTTTCACCTTTCAACAAACAAGGCAATAATTCTCCCCCAAACAATTAAGTGCTTCTAAAACCCATTAAAATCATCATCAACCTCCCCGATACAAAAAGTAATTCAGATGAGAGGCTGAGGTAGTATTTTAAAGGAATTTATTTAAACGCTCGTCAAATAATCATAAATCCCATCTTCTACGGTTGTATTCATTTTGAAATCTAACTTTACCACTGAAACATCATTTCCATTATCATCCTTCATCATTGTTTCTTCGAAACTCTCATCGATTGGTGTGACATCTCCCATGAAGTAAAATTCTAAGCCTTCATCATTACTTTTTTTAATGAATAAAGGTAAACGTGTATTATTACTTATTGCGTTTCTTATTGCAATAACATCAGGACTTGTTAATCTTCTTTTATTTTTGGACATCCATTCAAATTTAGAAGGACTCACAAATTTATCTTCATACTTTGTTGTACTGGAAATATTCTCGTTTTTCTTATAATTTACAAAAATAGGGCAGTTGCTTTTGTCAGAAGCAATGATATACCCACCTACGTTTTGTGCCAAGGGATTTTGTGCCCAGTTTAGAATGCGGAAGACATCTTTACGAGTATATTTTTGGTACAATTCAAACCCATCAATAAATTTTGGAGGCTTGTGTTTGGAATCATATGTTTTTAAGGCAAATGCTATATTATCCAATAAAAAATCTTTAAAAACGTCCTGTTTCAATAAAGAAAGGAAGTCTTTCTCAATTATCAATTTTCCATCTTCTTTTCGAACTATATTTAGCCCATAAATTTCTCGAGCAGACTTTAGTTTTTTGTCTTTATTCTCTGTTACAAATTCAAAGTTCAAATTTCTCACACAAGAATTAAGTGTGCTATCGGAAAGAATATAACCGTATTTATTTTTTATTTGAGTTTTAAATTCATTTAAATCAACGGATTCGTTAAGGATTAAGTTTTTCAATAAAATGGTTTCTTCTATGCGTTTTGAATTGTTAATTTCATTAGAAAAAAGCTCCAGTAATTTCTTTTGTTTCTCATTAATACGACCTTTAAAATCTGCTTCTTGTCCAGCTACAAAATTGAAATAGGATTTAGAATAATTGACATATAATTGAGGGTCACGTGAGCCATGGTCAATAAAATCATTCATCATTGGTATTCGTCCCATTTTACGCTTGAGTAAATTGTAATCTTGGACCAAATCTTTTTTCATCTGCATGTTCGCAGAGTCAATGGACTCAAAAATCTTGTCTTTAGAAATTCGATCAAAATTTATTGTGGAGCATCCTGGAATTAAACTACTACCGCTAGAAATAAGTTTTCGTAAAGCATCTTTATTGTATGATCTGTCGCCATAAAGTGCAATCGGAACTAAATAATTGTTGTTGTAATTCCCAATAAAGTCGATTACTGTTAAGTAGTCTTTAGCATCAATTTTTCGTAAACCACGTCCCAATTGTTGAACAAATATTATAGCAGACTGTGTTGGTCTAAGCATAATGATTTGGTTCACACTTGGAATATCAATTCCTTCATTGAAAATATCCACTGTAAAAATGTAATCGAGTTTTTCCGAATAGTTGTCACTTTCTAATAAGCGAATCGCTCTTTGGCGTTCTGCTTCCGAACTATCACCAGTTAATGCTACAGTTTGAAAACCTCGCTCATTAAATTCATTCGAAAGCTTAATTGAAATCTCATTATTAGAGCTAAAAATTAATCCACGTACATTTCCGTTATCACAACCATATATTTTAGCAGTTTCAATAATTCGTTCTACACGTTCTTTAGCAGTAAGATGATTGAAATCTGTTAATTCATCAACTTCTTGATCATTAATAGTAAGGTCTGTAGCGCCATAATAATGAAAAGGACTCAGCATTTCCTCCGACAATGCCCGGTGCAAACGAATTTCGTAAGCAATGTTGTTATCAAACATCTTGAAAATATCGTCTCCATCAGTCCTTTCAGGAGTTGCGGTCATTCCTAAGAGAAATTTAGGGCTAAAATGATTCATTATTCGCTGATAAGAATCAGCCGCAGCACGATGCGATTCATCAATTACTATATACTCAAAATGACTTGGCTCAAAATTGTTTAGATGCTCTTGTTTTGAAATGGTTTGAATGGTAGAGAAAAGGTAATCCGAGTCCAATTCTTTTCGCTTTCCCGAATAGATTCCCATTTTAATATCAGCACCCAATAAATTTTTAAAGGTTTTCATTGCTTCTTCAGCTATGGTTAAACGATGAACGATAAATAAGAACTTTTTTGGTTTTACCTTTTGAACATCAAATGCGGAAAGATATGTTTTACCTGTTCCAGTAGCAGAAATAAGCAAGGCTTTTATTTTACCAATTGATCTTAAATGTTCAAGATTAGCAAGTGCCTCTTTTTGCATAAGGTTGGGAGTGACTTTTAAGTCTTCAAATGTCTTTCTTCTCTCCTTAATTTCACGTTCAAATTTGGTCCGTGTTCGCCAGAGTAAATCGTATTCGATTAAATATCCTTCTTCGACCTTTTGTGCAACTTCAAATTCTTGCCTAAATTCTTCTACAGCAACACCTATTAACTCACTCTGATCCGTTGCAGAAATCTTTAAATTCCATTCTTTATTAGTACTTAAAGCTGTTTGGGTAAGATTGCTACTTCCAATGATTAAATCAAACACATTTCCTTTTCTGAACAAATAACCTTTCGAATGAAAATTACCTTCTGTTGCAATCCTTAATTCAATGTTCTTGAATTGTTTAATTCTTCGTAAGGCTTCAGGATGAGTGAAATTGAGATACTGCGAAGCCAGAATTTTTCCTTTGATTTTCTTTTTCTCTAATTCAATGAGGGTATTCATCAATGCTGCAATTCCACCAGTGGTAACAAAGGCAACTGAAAACCAAAATTCGTCACATTGTTCTAATTCGCGAATAATAGTCGATAATACCTTCTTGCCTTGTTCTGAATTATTAGTTAATAATTCTGGGCGATACGCTTTATTAGATTGAATGAGTTGATCTACAAATCCTGTTTGAATACTATTAGAAAGCGATTGACGAATATCCATTTTAAGAATTTATCAATTGCTCAACAATTGGTAGGTCAGCAGCAGCCCAATCAAGTGTATCTAATTCAGAAACAGAAAGCCATTTGTAATCAATATGCTCAGATAAAAAAACTTCAGTACTTAGACATTCAGAAATAAAACTGTGCATTTTCAAGTTGAAATCAGGATATTCATGTTCAACTGTTTTAAGTTCTTTAATAGGAATAATATCCATATTTAATTCCTCTTTTATTTCACGAATAATAGTTTGTTTTTTAGTTTCACCTTCTTCCATTTTTCCTCCGGGAAATTCAAATTTCTTAGAAATATAAGCGTATTTATTCTCACTGCGTTGCACACATAATATTTTATGATTGTGAATAATTACAGCAGCAACAACTTCGACTTTTTTCTTCTGATTTTGCATTAAAGCTAAGATAATTAATTTATTGAAACTTGACTGTTTTTTACTCTACCTCCATATACCGAAAACCATTATTACTTGCAATCATCAGCATTGGCTCAATCGTTTCTCTGTATTTGTCTTTCGAAAAATCTAGTGTCGGGAAAATGGATAAATAATCTTCTAGGAATTTATTTTTAGGGTTCATTTTTTTTACAATCTTAACTCCTTCTTTTTGAACATCGAAAAAGTTATCAAAATAACTGTCCAATCTTGGGAGTTTATCACTTTTCATGCTGTTAAAATTGGGGTCTGCTGGAACTAAATTCCACATGAGATCGTGTGCAACATATTGGAAAGGAACAAAATGTTCAACTGCATATGTACCCGTGATGAGTTTCTTTCCGGTGTAAATACAATCAACAGATCCAAGCTCGGTAATCACGATATCCCAAAAATCCTTTTTGTGCTTAAATAAACTACCCCGTTTTTGCGGACGCTTCAATTTATTTGGTAAATCGGGAACATTTGGATTTTTACTTTGCAAATACAAGGCAAGATTCCAATAGCAAAAGTCTTTCAATACACCTGCATTCCGTTGAAAATAATCCAACCAATCCGGCTGCATAAGAATGCAATCTTTGTAAAGTGAATAGGGCGTATAATTATAATTTTCTTGAGAAAGCTGATACATTAACTTCTCATTGTGAGCCCCCAACCACGGACTCAAAAACTTAAAAGGAACATTATGATCGAAATGGTTCAGTTCTTTGATTGTTTCTTTGTTGGTGGAAGTCATTAAACGTTTGATAATTTCCTGTTTAGAAGTATCAACATCAAAAGCTTCAATATCTTTCAATTTCTCAATGGCTTGTTGCAATTTATCTTGCTTCCCAAAAGAAACATGAAAGTAATTAACCGTAAACCAAGCATTTGAGATCATACGAGCAAAAAGCTCTTTCTTGGGAATTTCATCTTTTCCACCTTCTACCGCCTCAATAATCGCCAATAACCAATAATACTTATAGGTCGCACTTGTATTTCGAAAGCAGGAACTTAATTTACTGACCGAAACCTTGAGATCGTGTGGAAGATTCATTTGGATAAAAATAGTCTTTTTCTAAAACGTAGGATGGTTAAATTAAAGGTTGATGAGTAAAAAAATACAAGCCAAGATAATCTGTCCAATTTGTAATATTCAATTTAAAAAAAGAATTTTTATCATTTTCTAAAAAGATAAGTACTTCATCAATTTACTATTTTTTCTATAATAGGTTTGCCAGGTTATGGCCATTTCTGTTGCATGAGCCAACTCTACAATGACTTGGTCGCCAAATTCAATCCCTTCTCCATAACTTGATTCGAAATCTAATTTATGCATTTGAAAATTAGAATTAGTCAATTGTTGGATCAATTTGCTGTAATCGTGATTCCCTTTCCGCGTAAATTGAATAATGGATAATGAATCTTCCACGAAGTAGAAATCAACATACGAAATTTCACTCTGATACATTAAATTTAAATTACAGATATTTTTATTATTTAGTTTCATTGAACTTTGCTCCAAATTATAACGTAAACTCTCCAATGGCTCTAAATTTCCATGGTAAGATCTACAACTATCAACTAATGGTGGAATCACTAGTTTTTTGAGAAAATCGCTTTTAGTCATTCCAAACTTGACTTTATCAATAAAGTCCGTAGGGAAATATATATCTAATTTTTGTCCTATCCGTATTACATCGTTCGGAAGGCCATTCCATAGTTTTATATCTTCAATGTTTACATTGAAGTCATTACTTATCTTGGATAGATTTTCACCTTTTGAAACGGTGTAGAGAATATAAGAATCGTGCTCTTCACCTTTATTTTCATTTTTGGTATTTTTTTCGCCTTGGGCAATACAACCAATTGTAAATAAGGGAATAACAATTAATATCCTAAATTTCATATTATTACTTTTAAATTGTTTATATATCAGTCAATCTCAGACAAATATACCCAAAAATGAGTCGTTTCATTAGCTTTTTTTTGTGGTTTTAGATTAGCAATTTAATTGGATTAATTATTTTCTAAAAAATTGTGATTGATCAATATCAGTTGATGAAGCGTTACCGCCTTGAACAGTGTAAAGTGTGATTGTTGCATTAGTATAACCACTCTCATTATCAGTAAAATATTCTGTTCCATCAAATTCTGAAAAATTAACATCAGATTCAAAATTCCCTTTTGTACCGCAACTATTTTCTAATTCAGGATTCCAGTCATTACCGTAAAACACTTTTATTTTATAGTCACCTTGTTCAATATTTGAAATTGTAAAACTTGAGTTTTTCTGAACATATTCATTTCTTACGGTTTGGTCGTTACTTATACTGTATAAACAAACAATTGCATCTGAATTGCCCCCATTTTCCACAGTTAAGGTAGCATTTCCACTATCAAAACCCTCACCAAAGCAGCCTGTTAATGGCGATTCGCCATCATTTAATTGATTTCCTTTATACTGACTTACAATAGTTGTTTCTCCAGAATCGCTTTTCCCATCCCCACAACTTGTGATTACAAAAGCCGCTATAATAATTGCAACGAAAATTTTTAGATCTTTTCTCATAATGCTACTAAATAAAATCTTTTGATAAATTCCACTCCCTATTATCTTGAATCTCCCCAAAGTTATACATATTTTTAAAAAAAATGAAATTTCAACTTATTCCATCTGCAATGTGTCAAATAAAAAATCAATGGTGAATTATATTTAAAAAATTGTGATTGATTATCAATAAAATTGATAAATTTGGATTTCCTTATCATTATTTAGGATACGATTGATGAATTTTAAAACTCGAGGATTCCGAAAATCGAAAGAGTAGGAAAACAATAAAAAATAAGAAAATGAAAAATTACTTTATTAAATACTCTAACTATTTCTTAGTTATTGGTGCAATATTACTAGTTATGTATTTTTTAGATATAGTGCCCTGGAGATTTCGTAATGCTCCAGAATTGTTAAGATGGTTTTTGCCTCTTATCTTTTTATTTGTTGGAATTGCAGGTAAATTATCAAAAAGTGATTCAGAATAAAACTAGTTTAACCAACTTGATTAATAATAATTATTGAAAGTTAAATTTATTTACGGGGAATTTTTTCGAGTATAAATAATAATACCCCTGAAAATATTTTAATCCAATTAATACGAATACCAAAAATAAACCTTTATTTGAATTATCACTGTCCTAAATAAGGGGGGGGGGATTATAGTTTTGTTTTCGGTTTTTTCTGCTTATCATAGAGAGGGAACATATGTTAATTATTTGAATTGAAAATTAAGAACTTTTGACTCGAACCTAAATATTTAAAATTATAATATAGTGGTGCAAGATTATACCTAGTTTTTGAAATCTGTAATAAAAACGGATAGTTTACCAACTGCAAAATAGATTTGGATAACGAGCTTAATAGAAAATAACTATATGCTTCCTTACTAGAAGTATAGAATTTAGTTTTCTTGTCCTCATTTATAAAATATACTGTTATTTCATGAAAATTTTCAAACGTTTCAAACAAACAATAAAACCACAAATATTCATCAAAAATAACACGCGTATTTTCACTTAAATATTTCACATTACGTGCGATTATTTCCTCTGGTATAAAATTATAAACTTCACTTATAGATTTATTTAAGAGTGTTGTGTTTTTAATCTTGGGATATATGCTTCCTCTGTGTAAATGTGCTATTTTCGAATTAATGAAATGCTCATTATTTAACTCTAAATGGATTATAGAATACTGCCTAATTTCCTGAATATAGGTAATTTGAAAACCTGAACTAAAGAGAAAAATGAGTGCTTTTAGATTTTCAGCAATAACCCTTGATTTAAGAATTTTAAGGTCTGATTTAAGTAAAAAAGAATTAAGTATATAATACCAAGCCTTATATACAATAGATGGATTCTTTATTATTGAACCGTGCAAAGAAACAGTTTCATCTTCAATTAGAATCCTAACAAAGCTCACAGTACACATTTTCAAATCTAAAATTTCAAAATAAACCTCTAAATCCTCAAAATATTGAAAAGTTTCGCCATCTAACAAACCGGTGACAGGATGCCAAAAACGTGGGGCAATTGAGTTGAAAAAATCCTGTGGGTTATTGATTTTTCGGATACAACCCCATTGTTCTATTGTTTCAAGAAATCTTAAGTCGTAGTGCGTCTGCAATGGCTTTTGAAATTTTTTGACCTGTACACTCTTCAATCCATAACCATTGGCCGTTAACATTACATTCTAGAAAATAAAACTCTCCAAGTTCTGTTTCTATGAAGTCAAATGCACCAAAATAAATTTGAAGTGATTTAAGGAATTTTATGCAAAATTCAGCAATAAATTGGGGTGGATGAGCACTTAGATGGCCGATCTCCTCATGTCCTATCTTTCTCCAGTCTGTCTTACTACGCTCATCGCTTTGTGATAGAATTAAGCATCCAAAGACCTCATTATCAACAACAGTAATGCGCCATTCGTGTTTCTTTTCTATATATTCCTGAAGAAAACAGTAATTAAATTTTGGGCGATTTTGCTTTTTAATTGCATCTATAAATTCGAATGAAGAAATTTTTTCAGAAAAAAATGGAATCCATTCCTTTTCTTGAACTGTACCCCTGCAATCGATAGGTTTGATGATAAGATATGGATGTTTAGTACAAAAATCAATCAAATGATCAGGATTATTTGATAGGATAGTATCAGGGGTATGAATTTTAATCTGATTAAGTTGAATCTCATCCACGATTTTTTTTTGAGCAAGTTTCGAAGAGTTAATTTTATCTAATTGTGGATGCCCAAACCAACGAGCACCTTTCAATGAGAATAAAATAGCATGCAACCCAGACCAACTTTCTTCAATATAAACTTCTTTGTGAGAAAGCAAACTGATGTTTTTTAAGCTGGGTTTTATTGGTCGTCGATAATAAATTGATTTAGCATTGATAAAAGTATACTCTTTGAAACCATTGTAATAACTTATATAATATTGATCTTTTAGTTTTTGCCAACTAATATGAGAAATGCCATTGAGTAGCTCATCGGTATTGATTCTTATAAATGGAGTTTTAGTTTTGTGAAGATATTTAATTACTGAATTGGCATGACCGTCATCCATTGAAGTAATAATTAATATTACACCCTCTTCATTCATTCTTCAACACAAATCACTTTTGACCATAACTTTATTGCATTCATCTGATACAAAACCGAATTTATGATAGTAGTAATTTTTGCTTGGTTTATCATTAATTGTTCTCCTATATCCATAATTGCGCTTCTTTCTTCATTCGATAAGTCATAATCACCATAAGATACAGCCGTACAATCGCGTAAAAGAAACGGCGCAAAAACTTTAAAAACCTCTTTGCCTAAAAAATCATTTTTGTTAAAATGTGGAGATTCGGCTATTTCGATCGCTTTGTCTCTAGGGACACACAAATAGTCGCTCAAAACAAAAAATACTTCCTTTTCAGCAGGAGAAAACCCATCCGCTGCGGCAGAAAAAGCTACAGCATGTAGATAAATTATTTTGTCTTCGAGGGTAAAATCAGTAGTGGGATAAAATTCAAAAATACTTTTCATAATAAATTAATTATCGTCCATTATTCGATCGGCTTCATTCTTTGGTTGTGTACCATTTGTTACCTTGTGGCATGAGGTAGATGGACCACCCATTGAATAGATGGACATTTGTGTTTTTGGATCGTAATGTATTTGATTATTTTCTTTAATACTTGCCAAAGGTATCTTATTGGTAGAAAATTTCACCAAAAGAGGAGATTGTTTCATAAATGTTTAAATTAAAAAGAAATAAAATTTAGTGTATATATTTTATAAACTAAATTAATT
>Ga0209355_1002300_pt1 | contig 10674 bp, 9 predicted proteins | sample LauGreSBDMM110SN_3_FD_187563 | JGI IMG/M metagenome (GOLD analysis project Ga0209355, IMG submission 187563) | Freshwater lake microbial communities from Lake Michigan, USA - Sp13.BD.MM110.SN (SPAdes) (version 2) | ecosystem: Environmental > Aquatic > Freshwater > Lake | place: Lake Michigan, USA...
CCAAAGAAATTGACTCTACTAAATGGGCATTTTCGAAATGCTTTTTGAAAACTATTTTCCCTTGCAAATCAATAAAATAAAAATAATATTGTGTATCAGTTAAGTTTCCTAAGTTGATATTCAAAACATCTTTTGCCGGACTCGGAAAAAAACTAACTTGATGAGTGTCATTTAAATCATTCAAATCAAGAGCAGAGGTAGAAGCCTTTGAAAAATGAAGCATTGCCCCAGTTGCAGCTTTAGCAACATTAAACACATAAACAGGATCCATATTTATTAATAAATCATCAGCAGTATGTCGATAGGGTGTTTCATTTTTCTCAAAGAAACCAGTAATGACCTCATTATTATCCTCAAATGGCAGATAGTCTGAAGCATAGGCATAACTTAGAAATGTATTAAGAGGCGAATATAATTGAACACAATTTATTAATTCATTTGTCATTAAATTTGAAGATGCGTTATTTGTAGTTGGACTACCTGTATCTCTCTCGCATGTAATTGTGTCATTTGTCATATCTGACCTGCCTCCAACCTCATCAATATTAAAAACCAAACGAATATCCATCTTTGGACTAGTGGCGTTGACAACTGTAGAAACAAAATGTTGACTTCCTATTAGGCCATCTTCTTCTCCGCTAAAATTAATAAACTTAATAGAATATTCAGTTGGAATATTTCTCAATAAACGAGCTACCTCAAATATAGAAACCACACCACTTCCATTATCATTCGTTCCTTTCCCGTTTATGGTGTCATAATGCCCACATAAAATAATAAAAGTATTAGGATATAATGTTCCAACTTTTGTAAGCACGAGATTTTTACAAGTATTAGATCCATTTACAAAACTAAATTCTTCCATTTGATTGGTTGTATATCCGTAACTCAAATATTCGTTTTTTAACCAATTCAATGTATTTTGTAATGAAATCGTTCCTCTTCTTTTTACTCCTATATTTTCAAATTCAGTTAGATTATTTAAAATACTCGATTCAGACACTTGATCTACTACTGAACCATAATAAGGGATGAATTGTTGCCCAAAACCTATTTGAGTAACAAAAAGCAGTAAAAACAAAAGCAGTAGATTTTTCACTTTTTAAAATAATAACTTATTCCTATGATTTTTAAAAACACAAATTTACTAAAATTAATACAATTGAAATTAGTTCTATATTATTTCTAAACTAAAAAAAATTATATGAATACAAAATGCTAACTACAAATAATTTACAATTTAATAATCAAACCTTTCGGAATTACTTTCCGGATTTGGCACACGTTTTAGATTGTTTATATGGAGTACAAGAGAACAGCACTTGCACAAATAGGTGGCTTGAGAATTATATATGTACTACAGAAAGCATAAAAGATGGAGAAAGGATGGAGAAATGATGTATACACTTTTAACTATGTATGTACAAATTATTATGATGATGATTATGCAACAAACTATCAAGCTGATTTTAATTACTACTATTACAGACAAGATGGAACAAGAACAAGAGCAAAAATAGAAGATAATAAAATAAAAAAGATTAGGTTAAATCGTTTTGGTTAGTTTTTTGTTGAAAAAATCCCGCATCGTTTTCACTTTGCGGGATTTTTGATTTTGTAAACAAAAACAGTATTAATGTCCTCCACTTACTTTTTTATCAAAATTAATTCCTTGAGCTTTTAGAATATCTGTTACTTTCCAAGCATAATAAGCCAAGTAGGCAAAACATAACACGCCAACAATATAACTTACGTGAATGTTAGACATATCAGCTATGTAACCTTGTAGCCAACTTACAATTCCACCACCCATAATCATCATGATCAAAAAACTACTTCCTTGACTTGTGTGTTTACCCAATCCACTAATGGCTAATGTAAAAATACAAGGCCAAAGCGTACTACAGAATAAACCAACACTTGTAAACGCATAAACACTTACCATACCGTTAGTAGCCATTCCTGTTAATAATGCAACAATTCCCAAAACTGAAAATATCAATAACATTCTTGCTGGATTTCCTTTACTTGCAATATCTGCAGCAATTAATACAACAATGATTAAAGCATAAACGTAGAAAGGTGTTAAATCATGTTTTGCAATAGCATTAACAAGCAAAAACACACCAAATGCTAAATAAGGGGCAATAAAGCGTAATATTTTTTGTGAATTCATGTCATCCGTAAATGCTTCAACAGCACCAGTCCAACGTCCAATCATTAAACTCGCCCAATACAATGAAATATAAGGAGCAATGTCTTCAATTTTAAACCCTAAATTTTTCTCCATATAAGCTGGCAAATTACTTGCTGTTGACACTTCAACACCTACATAAACAAAAATGGCAATCATTCCCATAATTAACTGAGGGTATTTTAATGCTGAACTTCTAGAAGTATTAGTATCTCCCTCAACTTCAACAACTGCTTGTGGTTTGTCTGGTAATGACGAGAATTTTAATAGAACCGCTACCAATAAAAAAGCAGCTCCTAGAACCAAATAAGGTGTTTTAACACTCTCAATACTCATTTCAGTATTGCCAGAAATTGCAGAACCAAAAATGGCAAAACTAACAATTAAAGGACCTATTGTTGTTCCAAAATTATTAATTCCACCCGCCAATGTTAGACGTTGAGATCCCGTAGTTATGGGACCAAGTGCAATTGCTAAGGGATTGGCAACTGTTTGCTGTAGCGAAAACCCTAAGGCAACAATAAATAAACCTGATAACATCAACGGAAATGAATGCATATTAGCTGCTGGATAAAACAATAAAGTTCCCAAAGCAGAAATGGTTAGACCTAAAGCCAATGAATTCTTATAACCTATTCTATTGATTAAATCTCCTTTAGTCAAAAATGAGATAATCATATAAATTATAGACCCCACGGTGTAGGCAACATAAAATGCAACAGAGACCAACTGACTTTGACCTTGTGTTAAATCGAATGCCTTTTTAAATACTGGGATTAAAATGTCATTACTTGCGGCAACAAATCCCCAAAAAAAGAAAACTGTTACTAATGGTATAAATTGGCCCCAATTAGTTTTTATACTTGAAGTACTCATAAAATTATTTTTATTATTAATAAATAGGTTCAAAAGAAATAGCTGTACCGCCACCTCTAGCCAAATGTAATTTAATTTTTGATTTTGAAGTGACTTGTCTAGTTTTTATATCATAACTAACTGGATTATTTTTCCAATGAGCTGTCTTACTATCCTGATAAACAATAGTTTTATATTTTTTATTTGGCGTAAAAAAATCTAATTCAATTTCTGTTTTCCGAGCATTTTCATCTAATTTAAATTCAAGTGAAATTAAATTCGTATGAGATTTTTTGGATTGACCCTTGGCAAGGCTTGTTAAAAACAACAACAAACAAAAAATACGAATCATAATTTTTATATAATTTTAAAAACAAAAAATCCCGATTTATTCGAGATTAGATTCGGCAACGAACTGGTCTTGGGGTTCACAAATTACAAGTTTCATTTACATAATCCTGTAAATAAGCAAAACGGGCCGTTAATTCTCCTTTTTCAGTCATTTTAGCGCGTGCTAAAATACCCTCTTCATCAGCATTAAAAAAAGCAGGAATCACGTGTTTGGAAAACATTTCGCCAAACCCTTCACTAGCATCTTTGGGTAATTCACATGGTAAATTGTCAACAGCCATTACCATGATTGCTCCCGGATGAGTATAAGACACCTCTTTATTTTCAATTGGTAAATACCCATAGAAGGGATCTGCAATTGATGAAGATCTGATAGTGCAAGCTATTGGCCCATTTACGTCACATGAAATATCGGCAACAACCTTTATCTTACAATCGGGTTTAATTAGCATTTCTTGAGTCAAAATATCAGGTGAACCATTCCCATGAAAATGGCCTGCAATAAAAAGATCAGCCACTTTAGTAAAACGTTCAAAATCTGAAGTATACACCTCTGGATGAGTATAAAAATCAAATGTCAATTCACTAAATTTTCCGTCTAATTTTTTATTATAATCTAAAACATCAAGTTGAGTATATACAGGCTCTGAATAAATTTTACTCAAAAAATCGGAAGGCAAAACCTCTTTTATTTTCATTCCGTCTAGAATTTCTTTTGCACCCATTCCAACTTTACCATATCCAGTCAAAACAATCTTGATATTTGGTAAAACTTGCCTTTTCAACCGGGAAATCAAATCGTCTTTACTTTGTAATGTCTCTGCTTTAGGCAAACTGAACAATTCGTATTTAATTCCAAATCCTCTGAATCCATTATATGCACCAACTATACCGGCATATCTTCCAAAACCTATTAAACGTTTATTATTTTGATCAACAATCGTTTCATGGTCATACAATTCGATGTTTTTGTTTAAAATAGCTTGGAGCAATTTTCTATTATAAGTTTGTTTTTTTATGGTGTGCGAAAAGAAAAAATATTTCTTGCCTGGAATCAAAAATTCAATAGGAATTTCTTTAACTCCAAAAAAAACATCACAATCTGAAATGTCATTTTCAACTAAAATGCCCAAGTTTTTATATGATTGATCATCAAACACCCTAATATCGGAAGACTCTACTTTTACAATAGCTTCTGGATACTTTTTTTGTAACCTAATTATTTCATCAGGGGTGAAGACCACTCTCCTATCTGGTGGATTTTTTCGCTCTTTGATAATTCCAAACTTCATAGGATTATTTTATGTAGCCAAAAGTAATGGTAACGAAATCGATTTCAAAACTTTTTATTAAAAAATAAAATTCAAGTCAAATAAGTCATCATACCCTTTTATACACTTATTCCTATTACAAAAAATTAGATAAAATAGCTTGCACGATTTTTATGATTACTATGTAAAATTTAAATAAAAAAATACGATAATAAATAATCTGACTTAAAGAAACTTAATAAAAAATTGAATTGTAATTAGTTATGCTTTTAGCTTTCATAACTAACCTAATTTGAAGAAAAACTACTCAATTATCGATTCTTGAATAACTTTTTGAATATCCTCTCTAATATTTTCTTTAGAAAGTGTGTTGGCTGAATTAGAATCAGGATATGTCCTATTTGATAAGAAAACAAAAACAATCTCAGAGACAGGATCAGCCCAAGCCATAGTTCCAGTGAAACCAGTATGGCCAAAACTTGATTTTGATACACATCCACAAGTTGCCCCTCCACCACTTAATTGCGGTTTATCAAATCCTAATCCTCGTCTATTCCCTTCAGAACAAAACCAGCAGGTATTAAAATCAGTAAAGGCTGATTCCGAAAAATATTCATAATCGCCATAGGTTCCTTTTTGTAAAAACATTTGCATTATTTTGGCGATATCCAAACTGTTAGAAAAAATACCCGCATGGCCGCCCACTCCCGACTCCATAGCTGCAGCCATATCATGTACATAACCTCTTAGGGTATCATTTCTAAAATAAGTATCTATTTCTGTGGGGGCAATAGAATTCTTATCAAATTTATTTAATGGATTATAGAGTGTATTAGTCATACCAAGTGGTTTATAGAAATCTTCGCTAACTAATGAATCCAGAGTCTTACCCGTAATATTTTCTATATACTGTTTCAAAATAATAAAGGTAAAATCACTGTATTTGTATTCTTTTTTGTCAATAAGAGGACTTTCAACAATCCGTTTCATGATAGTATCAAAATAGTTATCAGCAAGGTATAGGCTATCCGAAACTCTTTTGGTAAATCCTTCTGTAGAGTATTTTCGATAATAGGTATCAAGTGGCTTGCCTTTGGCATCAAGTGTTTCTTTATAAAAAGGAATCCAAGCTTGCATTCTTCCATAATGAGACAACAGTTCTTTAAAAGTAATTTGTGCCTTATTTGATCCTTTAAAAATAGGTAACATATCGACTAATCTTGTATCGAGTGTAATTTTATTTTTATCGTAAAGTTTAATTACGTTTGGTAATGTAGAAACAATCTTTGTGAGTGAAGCCACATCATACAAATCGGTATTCTTTACACTAACTTTTGAATCATAGGTCTGCGTGCCAAAAGATTTTTGATAAATTACTTTTCCTTTTCTAGCTACAAGTACTTGCATACCTGGAGTCATTTTACCATTTATCGCTTTTTGAACATAGGTTTCAATTTGATTGAGCTTAGAAGAACTCATACCCACATTTTCGGGAGAACAAAATCCTAACCTATTTATTTTTTTAATTAACAGTCCTTCGCCTTCTTTAAATTCAGAATTTATGGATACAGGAAGACTTCCTCTCGAATCGATGGCTCCAAAAATTAACTCGGCCGAAACTTCTTGGGACACCTCTGCATTTTGATATGAAACAATAATTCCTTCAATAGTATCAAAATTACTTATATCAGAGAGCGAATAGGGTTTCGCAAAACAATCCAATATTATTTTATTCTGAGATGCAATTTTATCAATGGTTTTTAACTCATTTTTTGTTAGATCAGTAACTTTCCACCAGTTTTTATCAGATTTATGATAACCTATGATTACGATTTCATACTCTTTTAGCTTTTTCAACAATCCGTCTATGCTTGGGTCACTTACTTCGGTAACTTCAGTATATTTATTTAGAGTATTTGTAAAAATACTATTTGTATCATCTCCTAATTTGACGTAAGCAATTTTTTGGTTCAAATTTTTGATTGGCAAAATATTGTTGTCATTTTTAATAACAGTGATTGCATTTTCGTACAATTCGTATTGCAAAGCATTATTAGAAATAGGATTAATATCACTTATCAAATTATTATAATTAATGGGCTTGTATTTATTTAGTCCGGCTTTAAATTTATAACGCAGTATTTTTTTTACCGATTCTGCTAATCTAATCTCTGAAATCAGGCTGTCTTTATATGCTGTAGTCATTTTCTCGACTGCTAAAGGGACATTTTCTGCAAAAAGAAGTATATCATTACCTGCTAAAAAAGCTTCTAAATCTATTTCGCCTGGATTTCTAAAATTACTTGCTCCTTTCATATTAAGGGCATCAGTAAATACTAAGCCCTCAAATCCGAGCTCCTTTTTTAGTAAATTGGTTACAACATTATAGGAGATAGATGTTGGGCGCCCTTTTCTTGGCTCCAAACTTGGAACGTTTAAATGAGCTACCATGACAGAGGCAAGACCTTCGTTCAACATTTGTTCATAGGGATATAATTCTACATCCTCTAGATGTTCCAAGCTCGCGTTAACAATTGGTAATGTAGAATGAGAGTCGGTAGAAGTATCGCCATGTCCAGGAAAATGTTTCCCAGTTGAAAAAACGCCTTGACTTTGAACTCCGTTCATGAGTGCTATTGCATGTTCCGTTACGTTAAATTTACTCTCACCGAAAGATCGGAAACCAATGATTGGATTTTTCGGATTGGTGTTAATATCAACAACAGGGGAAAAATTAAAATGTACACCCATTCTTTTTGATTCATTGGCCAAACTGACCCCAAGCTTTTCAATTAATTTCAAATCTTTAATAGCACCAAGAGTCATATTATAGGGATAGCGAAATGTAGAGTCTAGTCTCATATTTAATCCCCATTCGGCGTCATTTCCAATAAATAATGGTGTCTTTGATAACGATTGGTATTTATTAGTGAGTGAAGCTTGCCGCAATGGACCGCCTTGAAAAAAAATTAAGCCCCCAATTTTATATTCTGCAATCAGTTTTTTTATTGATTGTGTGTGAATGCTATCTCTATTTGAATAAGCTGCCACCATGAAAAGCTGCCCCACTTTTTCATTAAAATTCATAGCGTTGTAAATACTGTCTACCCAATGAACTTCTTCATCAGTTTCTGGAAAAAAGTCTTTACCACTCTTTTTTTTGTAATTTTTTAAAGTAATAATTGGACTTTTAACTGAATCGTCAATTTCTACAAATTGTGATTCAGGTTTTGAATCGCTTTTAGATATTATTTTTTTAATTGAAGTACAACTGACAACAATGTATCCAAATAAAGCAATAAAAGTGAATAGTGATAGCCGATTCATTCAAAAATTAATTAAAGTAACGACTATGCCAACTATCGCCGGCAGGGACTTCCCAGTTTTCATTAAACTCTTCAATATTATTCACCAAATTATTAAATACGATTGTGTTTGCAGTGACAGCCTTATCTTTTGCCATTTTTTTGAAATCAAGTACTGATTTGTGGGCAATATGCTCCCCGTTTCTGAACGTAACATTCATTTTATCTAATAAATCAACTTTATATTTTTGTTCTAAATTTTGAATAAAAATAACAGAAGAATCAATTGCACAACCGGTAACTTGTTGAATTTCTTGGTTAACTGCGAGGATTATAAATCGATTGTGTTTTAAAAGGTAGGAAGCTTCTAACTCATTTCCGTGAGCAGCCCATTTTTCGATAAATAAAATTAACTCCGATTCGATTTCAGCTAATTCGACATCTGAAAACTTACGATTTGATTGGTATATCCAAACACGAGAATCTTCGGGTAAATTTTCAAAAGGAATAAGCATTTTTTAGTAGTTTTATATTGGTTTATTATAAATCCTGTGCGTTTGCAATTAATTCGGCAATATCCATTACGGTAACATTTGATTCTTTTCCTTTAGCTTTCAATCCATCATGTAACATTGTATTGCAAAATGGGCAGCCAGCTGCTATTATATCTGAGTTTGTGTTCAAGGCCTCTTCAGCTCTTTCAATGTTGATATCTTTAACTCCGTTTTCGGGTTCTTTGAACATTTGTGCGCCTCCTGCGCCACAACACAATCCGTTTGCGCGAGAACGTTTCATTTCAACAAGCTCTATATCTAATTTCTGAATCAATTCTCGCGGTGCTTCATAAATAGAATTTGCTCGTCCTAAATAACACGGGTCATGAAAAGTTATTTTCTTCCCTTTAAACTGTCCTCCTTCTATAGTTAACCTGCCTGAGTCGAGAAGTTGTTTTAAGAATTCTGTATGGTGAATCACTTCGTAAGCACCCCCCAATTCGGGATACTCATTTTTTAAGGTATTAAAACAATGCGGACAAGCTGTTACTATTTTTTTGGCTTCATATGCATTTAAAACCTCAATATTCATCATCGCTTGCATTTGAAACAAAAATTCGTTTCCAGCTCGTTTTGCAGGATCACCCGTACAACTTTCTTCTGTACCCAAAACTGCGAATTCTACATTGGCCCGATTTAATATACGTACAAAAGCCTTTGTGATTTTCCTCGCTCTATCATCAAAACTACCTGCACAACCCACCCAAAATAAAACTTCGGGTTGCTTTCCTTGTAGCATCATTTCAGCCATAGTTGGCACATTTAAAACTTCTGACATTATAATTGGTTTAGAGGTTTATTTCTAAATTTAAATTTACTCATGATGTTCATCATCAAACACCTGAATGGTAACTTCTTTTTCTACTAAATCCGTAAACTTTCCACGATATCGTGTTGCCTTTACCAAATGATTGTCAATCCAATGATAATTACCTCCACGTGGTTTTCCGAATAGAATTCCGTGGTATTTGAAACCGTGTTTTTTTAACCAAAGTTCTGTATATTCTCTATGAGCTTCTGTTCTAGAAGTAAAAAAGAAAATAACATGACCTTCTTCATACCATTTATTTAAAGTAATCAATGCATCGGGATAAACCTCTGCGGTAAGCATTCGCTCTGGCTCTTCATTTGGAATATCATCACAAATAGTCCCATCAATATCAACGAGATAATTCTTAATTCCTTCTTGTAAAATTGGACTTAACAACTGTCCATTTTCAGTAATAGTTTGTAAATTTTTTGCGATGTCTTCCGCTTTCATTTTTTTAATTTTTATAGTTCACATTAATTTGACAAACTCCCAAGCCTCACATATATGGTCATTTGTATATTTTTTTGGGGTTGAAAACCAATTATTCGTTCTTCCAGTTTAACCTATCTTGCTGATTATATTGCCACGGCGCACCATTATTCTCGATATTAGTCATCATTGCATTTAATGATTGTGGAGCTGCACTTTGTTCCATTACCAAATAACGTCTCATATCCATAATGATTGAAAGTGGACTAATATTTATTGGACATTCCTCCACACACGCATTACAAGAAGTGCAAGCCCATAGTTCTTCTACTGATATATAATCATGAAGTAGTGACTTATTGTCTGGAATAAATACACCTCTATTAGCATCTATATTCCGCCCTACTTCTTCAACCCTGTCACGGGTGTCCATCATGATTTTTCTTGGAGATAACTTTTTACCTGTTTGACTTGCTGGACAAGACGAAGTACAGCGACCACATTCGGTGCAGGAATAGGCATTCAAAAGTTGAATCCAATTCAAATCTTGAACGTCAGAAGCTCCAAATTTGCTATCAGCAACATCAGAAGTACTTGGTTGGTCTGAAAAAGGATTGGCATTTGGATCCATCATTAATTTAACTTCATTGGTAACACTTTCAAGATTATCAAATTTTCCCTTGGCGTTTAAGTCGGCATAAAACGTATTTGGAAAAGCTAGAAGTATGTGTAAATGCTTAGAAAAATATAAATAATTGAGGAAAATCAAAATTCCAATGATGTGCATCCACCAACATACTCTTTCAATAGCCATTAATTGAGGAGATGAAAATGAAGTGAAGTAACTATAAATATATTGCGAAATGATATTTCCTGAATTTAACTCCTGAAACTGCAAATCGGT
>Ga0209355_1002302_pt1 | contig 10670 bp, 6 predicted proteins | sample LauGreSBDMM110SN_3_FD_187563 | JGI IMG/M metagenome (GOLD analysis project Ga0209355, IMG submission 187563) | Freshwater lake microbial communities from Lake Michigan, USA - Sp13.BD.MM110.SN (SPAdes) (version 2) | ecosystem: Environmental > Aquatic > Freshwater > Lake | place: Lake Michigan, USA...
AAATCGGCGGACCTTATTTACTACAAGTTAGTTTTGTTGGTATGAAAACCGAAAAACAAGATGATATCAACTTGACTTTAGGTCAGACCTACAAAGCAAACTTTACGCTTGCAGATGCAAACAGCAACTTAAAAGAAGTAGTTGTTTCTTCCAATAAGCAAGACAAGGTTTTCAATAATGCCCGTACTGGTTCTCAAGAAACTTTTAATAGAAATCAAATCACAAGTTTGCCTACTATTTCTCGTTCTTACAAAGACATCATTAAATTAACACCTACTTATAATAGTGGTTCTTTTGGTGGTCAAAGTTCTCAGTTAAACAACATCACCATTGATGGAGCGAACTTCAATAACTCATTTGGTTTATCAGGTGATATTGGAGGTCAAACTGGACAAAACCCAGTTTCATTAGATGCGATTGAGCAAATTCAAGTGAACACTTCTCCATTTGATGTTAAGAATGGTGGATTCGTTGGTGGTGGTATTAACTCAGTAACAAGAAGTGGTAATAATACCTATTCTGGTTCCGTATACCAATATTTCAAAAATAAAGATTGGCAAGGTTACGAAGTGAATGGCGCACCTTATACAATTAAGGTTCCTAAGCAAGACTATAGCTACGATTTAAAAGGTTTCACTGCTAGCGGTGCAATCATCAAAAACAAATTGTTCATTTTTGTGAACGGTGAGCAAGAGTCTAATACAACTCCAGGTACAACTTGGCAAGCTTCTACTGCTAGTAACCCAGCAAACGGTACTACCATTTCTGCTGCAAATGCCGATTCATTAAATAAGTTAGCTTCTTTCTTAAAGTCTAAGTATAATTACGATCCAGGTACTTACCAAGGATATTCATATGTTGCTTCTTCTAAGCGTTTAACTGCTAAGATTGACTGGAACATTGACGCAAACAATACCTTTACTTTTAAGTACAACTACTTAAAATCATCTAACCAAATCCCTCCATCAAACAGTGGATCTGCTTCTACAAGACAAGCGGGTGTAACTGCTTTGCCTTTTTATGGTGCGGGTTATGAAATTAATAATAACGCAAACATTTTTATTGCGGAGTTGAATACGAAGTTTAGTAATAGCGTTAGTAATAAATTACAAGTGGGTTATACTGCTTTAAGAGATTACAGAAATGCATTAACTTCTAACGCCAACTTCCCAATGGTGGATATCTTAGACGGAAACGGTAAGCCATTTACCTCTTTTGGTCATGAGTTATTTACTTATGGAAATAAATTAAATACAGACGTTTATCAGTTTAATGATAATTTATCAATTTATGCTGGTAAGCACGAAATCACAATAGGAACGCAAACTTCATTTAAAAAATATTTAAATGGTTTCTCTCCTAACTATCAAGGAACTTTCCGTTTTGCTTCAATGAATGATTTCATTAATTCTGCAAATGGTTTAGGTACAAAATCTGTTGAATATAGCTTATCTTATACTTTAGGTTCTGGTGCTTTCCCATTAGTAGGACCAAAAGATTTTGAAGCAGGTGTTTATTTACAAGATAAATACAGAGCGACAGATAAATTAACAATCACTTATGGTGTGCGTTTTGATTATTCTAAGTTCTACAACACTTTCTTATACAACCCAGTAGTAGATACTTTAACTAAGTTCTACAATGGTACACGTGCAAATACTGGCGCTGCTCCAGATGCTGCGGTTCAAATTTCTCCAAGATTCGGATTTAACTACGATGCGTATGGCGATCAAACCTTACAAATTCGTGGTGGTGCTGGTTTATTCCAAGGTGCACCTCCTTTCGTATGGATTTCTAACCAAGCTTCTAACTCAGGTATGGCATTGTTTGGATCATTCCAAAACTTCAACAACAATGTATTTAACCCAGACGTAAATGCTTACCGCCCTACTGCTACTGCTTCATTAAGCAGATCATACTCCATTAACGCTTCTGACCCTAACTATAAATTCCCTCAAGTATTTAAATCTACTTTAGCAGCGGATAAAAAATTAGGCAAAGGTTGGACAGTAACTGCGGAAGGAACCTATACCAAGCAGTTTAATGCTTCTGTTTTCCAAAACATTGCATTGCCTGGTACTGGCTTAATTTTATTATCTGATGGTCGCTACAGATTCCCTTACCGATCTTCTTATCCTTTTGGTGGAACACAAATGGGCGGTACAGCACCAGCTGCTGCTAATAACCCAAATATTGGTAACGCTATTTACATGACCAACTCTAGCGCTGGTTATGCTTGGACAGGAACTTTACAAGTTCAAAAAATCACGAAAAACTTTATGTTCACTGCAGCTTACACAAGACAAGAAGCGAAAGACGCTGCTGTAAGTGGCTCTACCGCAAATACAATGTGGGGATCTAAAGTGGTTTCTGACAATCCAAATAATTTCACTATTGGAAATTCTAATAACTACATGCCACACAGACTTATCGCGAGTGTAGTGTACAAAAAAGAGTTCTTTAAAAACCAACCTACTTCAGTAGGTATGGTATATGAAGTAGCGCCTAACTTTGCAACTTCTTACGTTGTTCAAGGTGACGTAAACAATGATGGTATCACATTTAACGACTTAATGTTCGTTCCTAAGGATCCTACTCAAATTAAATTGATTAACGCATCAGGAGATACACGTTCTCAAACTGAATTGTGGAATCAATTAGATAACTTCATTAGAAACAATCCTTATTTGTCTTCTCGTCGTGGTCAATTTGCAGAAAGAAATGCATATGTATTACCTAGAACACATAAGTTAGACTTAAACTTTACGCAAGACATTAAGTTTGTAGTGGGAAAAAACAATCACACTTTACGTTTAACTGCTGATATTTACAACTTCACTAACTTGTTGAACAAAGATTGGGGTGTGTTCTACATTCCAACTACAACAACTCCATTGGTGTTGTCTAGAATTGATACAGATGGTAAAACGCCAGTGTATACATTCCCTTACTTAGACGCGGTGAATAAAGTTCCATTCTCAAGAGCTTACAGACCAAGTCCAAGTTTAGGTTCTCGTTACCAAATTCAAATTGGTGTTAGATACTTGTTTAACTAGTATTTAATTACATAGCATATTAAAAAGCCCTCCAAAATTTGGAGGGCTTTTTGTTTTAATAATTTAATCAGTGCTATAGTCTTTTAATGCGCATATTTTTAAATCTTAAAATATCGCCATGTCCCAAGAAACCAATATGACCTGTTTTATTCAATAAACCAGGGTGTTGATTATGGTCAATGGTTCCATTTTTTGATGCAGCCATATAATCCCCCTCTAAAATAACGGTTCCATTTAATGTCACTTTAATCTTTGTTCCTTTCACCATTATTTCTTCATTATTCCATTCACCTATTGGCCGTAAAAAGCCTCTTTTAGCAGGCATTACGCCATATACAGAGCCATGGTATTGATAAGGTTGTAAATTGGCATATTGAGGATCTTCGCTATCTAATACCTGCACTTCCATACCCAAATAAGCAGCGTCCCCTTGTAAGGGCGCATGAATGCCAATCCCATTATTAGCACCATGAGTTAATTGAAAATCGAAACGATATATAAAATCACCATATTCATTTTTAGTAAATAAATCACCGCCAGATCCATTTTCAGGATTCACCACCAATGCGCCTTCTTTAATTACATAACCCACTGTATTGCCTGTCCACTCATTGATATGTGTGCCATCAAATAATAAACTAAATCCTTCTTTTGCCTCTTGTGCATTTAAAGAAATAGGAGCTGAACTTGGCAACTCACGTAAATAAATATTTCGGTAAGAAACAAAAGTACCGTGCGCCTGTAATTCAATTTGTTCTTTTACAAATAGCGGCAATGTTCTATTCCAATAATTTTCCAATGCAATATGATCAGTTACTAAAATACCGTTTAAATACACGGTTACTTTATCTGCTTTCATAATAATGTGAAAGGTATTCCATTCACCAATTTTATTATCTGCTACCACCAAGGGCTTGCTTACATTTTTTTGATTATTATACAATCCGCCCGAACCTACTTGCGCGCCCACTTCTCTTCGGCTGGTATCCCAAATTTGTACCTGTGGGGTACCACGTAAATAAATGCCTGCGTCTCCTTTTTCCTGAATTCTCCAGTCGATATACATTTCTATATCCCCATATTCTTTCACCGTCGCTAAATTCTCTCCGCGAAGGTTGCCTGTATAATTTAAAAGCCCATCCTTTACCACCCAATCCTCTTTCATTTTTAGGTCTGCCTTTGCCTGCGCTGTTTGAAGTGCCGTATCACTCATTTTAGCTCTCATAATTGGATTTCCGACCAATCCCTTCCAACCTGTTAAATCTTTACCATTGAATAAGGAAACGAATCCGTAATCATAAGGCATCTTTTTTAAATGCGCTTTTAATGCCGGTACCAAGATGGCGCTGTCTTCTCCATGAATTAATAGCAATGCTTTTTCAAGCGATGCGCGCACATCCCCTCCCCGAATTGTTAAATCATTTAGCGCCAACTTGCTAATAGCCAAAGCAGCGCTTTGATTCACCGCTGCGTCCTCTAAAAATGTGGCTAAAAATATAAAGCTGCTAATGCCTGAAATTCTACTAGCCTCCCAAATGATATTTTCCTTTTCAATAGTATTTAATCCATGTTCTGCTCTTTTGTGTAGATCTAACAATAATTGTGTTGAATTAGGAAGTTTACTTTGGGTTGATTTTAATGAAGGTTGTGCTGGCAAAAGATTGAGCCTTGCACTCACATTGTTATTATCAGTCAATAAATTTAGCATTTCTGAGAATAAAATCTTTGCATCTTCTGATTTTGCTTTTTTTAATTGAATCCTTAAAATTTCTGTAAATGCATTTTTGTTTTTCCCATCTAACGCAACCTTATTTACATAAGCATGAAGCGCATAAGTAAATTTAGTTTGCAGTGATGTATCCGCTATTAAACTAAAGAAGCTTTTCCACTCGGCGGTTTTCCATACGCCCATACTTTCTAAAGCTGTATTGGCTTCAACGCTCTGCTGGTAAGGGAATGCGTTCAATACCTCTTTTGCTGAAAGTGGCGTTTGTGCGTTTCCAATTTGTATGCCATTTATAAAAAAGGCGGCTAATAATACAATAGATATAATATATTTTTTCATCTTTATGATTTATGTCTTTATTTTTTCTCCATAAATTAAATGGTCCATGGGCCACGCATAGGTGGGTGTATTAAATAATTTGCTTCCGTATCGTTTATAAAAATTTCATGTGCGGGATCAAAATGTAAAGTACGGCCTAGTTGTAATGCAATTTTCCCCATATTAATAAGCGTACAAGATTTAAAGCCATTTTTTTCATTGAGTGCAAATGGAGTACGATATTTCACACTGTCTAAAAAATTTGTTACTTGTGGGGCAGGGTCGGGCATCATGGCTAATTTTTCTTTTAAATTGGGGATGGTACTTTTAAATCCTGCGAATAATTTACCATTAGGTCCTTCGATATATGCCGCACCTGGATCCTTTGCTTCCCCATCTAAAATTATTTTACATCCATCGGCATAGGTATAGGTGATTTTTCTAAAACTACCACAAGCATCTGGGTGTTGCTGCTCGGCATCCACCTCTACTTTTATAGGACTGGTTTCATCCTTGCCTAAAAAATATTGTATCGGATCCAAATAATGTTGTCCCATATCGCCTAATCCGCCACCATCATAATCCCAATATCCCCTAAAGGTTTGATGGGTACGATGTGCGTTATAAGGCTTGTAGGGAGCGGGTCCTAGCCAACGATCATAGTCTAATCGCTCGGGAACTGCTTGGGTTTCCAAATTCGTTTTACCTATCCAGTAAAATTTCCAATCAAACCCAGTCGTCTTACTTACGGTAACAGTTAATGGCCAGCCTAATAAGCCACTTTCTACTAACTTTTTAATGGGCTTTACCGTGGTATTCATTTGATAAAAATTATCTTCAAAACGGAACCAGGTGTTTAATCTAAACATACGACCATATTGCGCAACTGCTTCTCTCACAATTTTTCCTTCTCCAATGGTTCTTGTCATTGGTTTTTCACACCAAATATCTTTTCCTGCTTTTGCTGCATCTACCGACATAATTCCATGCCAATGAGGTGGCGTAGCAATATGTACAATATCTACTTCGGGTAAAAGAACAAGTTCTCTATGATCATGAAATGTCTTTACTCCACCCCCAATACTATCTGCAACTTCTTTTAGATGTACTTTATCAACATCACAAATGGCGACCACTCGGGTACCTGCATAAGGAATATGTCCTCTTCCCATTCCCCCCACGCCAATAATGCCTTTTGTGAGTTGATCACTAGGTGCTAAAAATCCTCTACCTAATACATGCCTTGGTATAATGGTCATTCCAGCCAAGACGGTCGCGGTATTTTTTATAAAATTCCGCCTGCTATTGTTTTTTGAATTCATATTTTCTTTTTATATCTGTGATATATGGAACCCCATTTCACAATTAAATGATATGGTACGCAATGTGTTGAACCAATTTCTCTAAATAATGATGCTAAAAAAAGTTAATTTTTTATTCTGATGGCTACGCCTTTTCTAGTACCAATATGAATACCATTGTCAATAGTAATAGCACCATTTACAAAAACGTATTTAAAGCCTTTCGAAAACTGATGGGGATTTTCGAAGGTTGCCATATCAATCACTTCGTTTTCATCAAACACAACGATATCTGCAAAAAATCCTTCTTTAATAATCCCCCTGTCTTTAAAATTAAATTTATTCGCAGGCAGAGAGGTCATTCTTCTAATGGCTTCTTCTAAAGACATTACTTTTTCTTCTCTAACATATTTACCCAACACTCTTGCGTTGGTACCATAGGCTCTAGGATGCGGACGACTCACGCCCATCACGGCAATTCCTGCGTCACTTGCGGCCATGTTAAACGGATACGCCATAATTTTTTTTACATCCTTATCTCCCATTCCATGATATACCATTTGTGCACCCCCAAGTTCTATCATTTGCACAATTGTTTCTGCTTCTTCTTGCGCATTATCTTTATTTCCTCTTATTATATTTATTTCTCTAATATTTTTTCCATTATAGCTAGTGTCTGATTTAAAGTTGGCCACAACTGCATAATCAAAATGCTTGAGTCCTCTTTTTTTAATCATATTTATACTATGGGCTTTTGCTTTAGAGCGGATATCAGCATTTTTTAATCTAGCTAAAATGGAATCTTGTCCGTCCGCTAAAACCCAATCGGGCAATACAACTCCTAGGTTGGTACTGCTCGCCGTATAAGGATACTGATCAATGGTTACCTCAATACCTTCCTTCCTTGCATTTTCAACCAGTGCTAAAGCCTCATCACTTCTGCCCCAATTATTTTGTCCATTTACTTTAAAATGTGAAATCTCAACAGGTATTTTTGCTTGTCTTCCAATTTCAATGGCTTCTTTAATTGCTTCTGCTACTTTATCTTCTTCGTTTCGTATATGAGAAGAATAAACACCTCCATTATTGGCAACCACCTTAGCAAGTGCCACTACTTCATCGGTGGGCGCAAATGTTCCAGGAATATAAATTAAGCCGGTTGACATACCCACAGCGCCTGCTTTCATCGCTTTATCTGTAATGGCTTCCATTTGTTGTAATTCCAACGCTGTTGCATGTCGATTGGCACTTCCCATTACTTGCTTGCGAATATTATTATGTCCCATAAGCGCCGCTATATTGATAGACACTCCTAAAGAATCAATAAAGTCAAAATAATTTTTCATATCATTCGTCGAGCCACCGCAATTGCCCGTAATGACAGAGGTAACTCCATCATAAATAAAATTAGTAGCCAATGGATTTTTAACCTCACCTCCTTCGATATGTGCATGTACATCAATAAAGCCTGGTGAAACAATTAGGCCCTTTGCATCAATTTCTTTTTTCCCTTTCCAGTTGGTCAATATACCAATGGCAGCAATTTTATTATTTTTAATGGCAACATCTTTTATTTGCCATTGATTGCCTGTTCCGTCAATTAATTTTCCATTTCTAATGATATAATCTGCCTCCTGTGCAAATAAAAATTGACTCATTAGAATAGACAAAACCAAAAAGCGATATTTCATAAAATTGATGTTTCCTAAATTTACACAAAACTTAGTATAAATTTTTGCTTGACTATCATTTAGTTCCAAATAAAATCATAAATAGCTTCCGCTACTTTTTGAGGGGCTTCCTCATTCGGTACATGTCCTACTTTGTTGAATATCACGAGTTTACTGTTTTTAATATCCTTATTAAAACTGTAGGCATTTTCAACACTAATTAATCCGTCTTCTTTGCCCCACAGAATAAGCGTAGGCATTTCAATTGTTTTTATCAGTTCGGTGTTTTGTGTAAATGGATGTTTAAATAAGGACAATGTCGCTTTTCTGTTGCCTTCACATAGTAATAGCTCATGGTACCTTGTAACAGATGTTTCTTCAAGAAGATTTAGATCATAATAAGCATCTTCTAAACTTTTTCTCACCAAGGATTTAGGCGTGATGAATAGCAATAAATTATTAATCACAGGCATTTTAGCAATTTTAAATCCCAGGGATCCTTTTTCATTTTTCATAGGATAGCCAGTTGCATCAATTAAAATGAGTTTACTCACTTTTTGTGGAAGGGTAACCGCATAATGCCATGCAATTCCACCGCCTAAAGAGTTTCCCCCAATCATACACTTTTTAACACCAAGCTTTATCAAAAGTGAATCTATGACTTGGGTGTAGTTATCATATGCGTAACTATTTTCAAGATTAGGCCCTGTTAAACCAAAAGCGGGCATATCCAAGCTAATTACGCGCTTATTGCCATGGTTTGCATCATTTAATATTGCGGTGACCTTTTCCCAGGTATGCAAGGAGGAAGAAGTACCATGAATAAGCACAAGTGGTATGCTGTCCTGCGGGTTGCCTTCGTCTCTATAATGCACTTGCATGCCCATGATAGGCATGAATTTTGAATTTCCCGTTGCATACTTTTTGATAAGCACTTGTTTAGAAATATCTTTTTGTGCAAACACCGAAAAGGCAACAATAATCATAATGACAAGCGTTCCTAATCCATATTTAATAATGGATCTTAACTTTTGCTGTAAGTTGGACATAGAATTATTTATTAGGCTCCACAAAATAGTCCACTACGAACACTTTGTCCATATGTGGCTTTAATACCGTCTGAAAAGCTTTGTGATCTGGATTTTGTTGATAGTCTGCTAAATCCTTTTCTGAATTAAATGTAAGCGTAAAGCAATGTGTAAAACCTTGGTCCAAATGCTCTGGACTCATATTAATTCCCCATTCCATTTTTTTAACCTGCGGCACTTTTCCATATAAGGCAGCAAATGTTTTTGCAACATTTTCTACTTCTTTGGGACTTGAAGTAGGCTTGAATGTAAACAATACCACATGTTTTAATTCACCTACTCTGTTTTGAGCTTGAATTGCTGTTAAGCCAATACTAAAGGCAAGCAACAGTAATAATTTTTTCATAAATGGATTTTAAAAGTGTAAAAAATTTAGTGTAATAATTTTAAGGATAATGAAGCAGCAGCATTTTATAAAAATATAATAGGATCATCACAAATGCGAAATCCATCATTAAATGTATTCATAAAGATAACATCTTGTGCATCTAAATTAAAATTGGCTGCATCAAAATTTTCTTGGAGTCTTTGTTTTTGAACCGATTTTGGAATCGTGGACACCCCTAGTTGCAAATTCCAGTTTAAAATAATTTGTGCCGGTGTTTTTTGATATTTTTCACAAAGGCCCATGAGCCTTTCGTCAGAAAATTTAATGCCTCGGGTGATAGGCGAATAAGACTGCAATTGAATCCCTGCTTCCTTACAATATTCAAATGTTTCTTTTTGAAATAACCAAGGGGTGAACTCAATTTGATTGACCGCTGGTTGAATGTTGCTATATTGTTTTAATTCATTTAAAAAAGGAAGGGTATAGTTGGCAACGCCAATGGCTTTTGCGCGGCCCTCGCTATAAATTTTTTCTAAGGCTTTCCAACTTTCAGCACGCCCTGCTTTAATGGGCCAATGAATTAAATACAAATCCACATAATCCTGTCCAAGCAATTGTAAACTTTTGTCAAACGCTTTGAGCGCTTCTTCATAACCATGATCGGTATTATTTAATTTGGAAGTTATAAATAATTCAGCGCGATCAATTCCACTATTCTTAATCCCGTTCCCAATTTCAACCTCATTTTCATACATACTGGCAGTATCTATTAAGCGATAGCCAATTTCTATAGCCGTCTCTACTGCTTGTTCCGCTTGCTTTTGATACATGTCATAAACACCCAATCCCAACATGGGCATTGAGATTCCATTATTAAGCTTTACCATTTTTCTAATCCCAATAATTTTTTACCTAAATCGTTTAACACTGCAGTATCATATTTTGTTTGTTCCCAATTTCTTGGATCACCAGGAAACGCATAACCTTCAGGAGCAATACGATCTCTCCAAGAATTTACGCGCCACTGTTTTAATGCTTCGTTGTCCTCCTCGGCTGACATCATGGATAAATATTGTGCAATACGTACTTTGTCAACACTGTTATTGGCTCGAATACCATGTGGTTCTAAACTATTAAATATTAATAAATCGCCTGCTTCCAATTTTACCTTAGTAGGTGTAAA
>Ga0209355_1002305_pt1 | contig 10668 bp, 13 predicted proteins | sample LauGreSBDMM110SN_3_FD_187563 | JGI IMG/M metagenome (GOLD analysis project Ga0209355, IMG submission 187563) | Freshwater lake microbial communities from Lake Michigan, USA - Sp13.BD.MM110.SN (SPAdes) (version 2) | ecosystem: Environmental > Aquatic > Freshwater > Lake | place: Lake Michigan...
AGGATTAAATAAAGATAAATTAGATTTAAATCAAGATAAATTAGAATTAAATAAAGATAAATTAGAATTAAGTGAATTAGAATTAAATAAATTAAATAAAGATAAATTAGAATTAAATCAATTAAATAAAGATAAATTAGAATTAAATCAATTAGAATTAAGTGAATTAGAAAATCAATTAAATGAATTAAGTGAATTGGAATTAAGTGAATTAGAAAATAGAATTGAAAATATTGAAATTAATATAAAACTTGATGATATTGATTTTAACATTGAAAAAAATGTATCAATAATAATTGATGATATTATAAAAAAATATAATAGTTTATTTGATTAATATTGGTTTAAAATGATATTTATTTAATAAAATAATATGAGCCGTACTGCAATTGGAATTGATTTAGGAACTACTTATAGTTGTGTAGGTGTTTTTCAAAACGGAAATGTTGATATTATCGCTAATGATCAAGGTAATCGTATCACCCCTTCATATGTTTCTTTTCAAGATGATGAAAGATTAATCGGAGATGGTGCTAAAAATGCAAGCACACAAAATCCTTTAAATACTGTTTATGAGATTAAACGTATGATTGGTCGTGAATATAATGATCCTGTTTTACAACGTGATTTAAAATTATTACCTTATACTGTTTTAAATGAAAAAGGTCGACCTAAAGTTAAAGTATCTTTTATGAATGAAGAAAAGACATTTTCACCAGAAGAAATTTCTGCAATGATTTTAACAAAAATGAAAGATATTGCTGAAAGTTATTTAGGTAAAAAAGTAACTGATGCTGTTATCACTGTTCCAGCTTATTTTAATGATTCACAACGTCAATCTACAAAAGATGCCGGTTTAATTGCTGGATTAAATGTTCTACGTGTTATTAATGAACCAACAGCTGCTGCCATTGCTTATGGTTTAGATAAAAAAGATGGAAAGTCTCGAAAGACTCTTATTTTTGATTTCGGAGGTAAAATTGCTGCTTCCTGTGGTGAAAGTCCACTGCTTGTTTGTTAAACAAGTAAATCTGGTTAATTGCTGGAAGTCCCTTAGAGCTTATGACACTACAACGTGGTTGGTAACGACGAGCGTGAATGTTTTAAAAAGATCATGAGATTGGGTAATCAGCAGCCAAGTACCTCTGTGAAGAGGTAAAGGTTCAACGACTAGATAGAGTAAGATACGGTTATGTTGTATATAAACGTACCAGAAATATCCACGAATGCCAGAGATAATTAGATGCTTAAATATTAAAATATAAATATAAATGGAAAAGGTAATTTCAAAAGAATTAGTAATAAGTTCAATCATCAATATAATAAATGAAAAAGAAGAAAATATTAATTATAAAACTATAACATATAAAATTTATAGTTCAAAATATTCTTCTGATAAAAAAGATATATGGCATATTTTTATTGATGATAAAGAATTAACTAGAAAAACAAATTACTTTTTTACATATAAATGTAAAATATGTTTATCTGAAAGCAAAATAAGTTCAATTCAGTTTCTAAGAAGATTTAAAAATGAAACTAATAGATGTGGTTTATGTAAGAATAAAGATGAGATAAAATGTAATAAACAGTCTGATTTTATGATTTTAAGAAACAGTCATAAAAACATACCAAAAATAAAGAAATCTCTACTAAGTTTTGAACAGAAAAAAGAAAATAGTATATTATTATTTAATGAAAAAGATGATTCTTTTAAAAAAGAATATTTTACCAGACATTTAACTAATTATGAATATGATAGAATATCAAAAAACATAATTAGTATTAATGATGGTAAATATACACAAATAAACAATTATGAATATTGTCCAATATACCAGACAAATAATCAAATGTTATTTACATCGATTCTTTATGATAAAAATAATAATGATATTATTAAGATAAACCACCCTATATTAAAATGTGATATTTGTAATAATTCTTGGAAAGCAAAAACATTAGAAAAGTTTAAGAATGATAATAAAATCTTATGCAAAAACTGTTCATTTGTCAATAAAATTTTTAACATAAGAATATATAAAAATAGTAATGATGAAACTATTTTATATCAATCTAAACTTGAACTTAAATTTATAATGTTATGTAATGAAAATAAATTATTACTAAAGAATGGACCTAAAATATCATATTTTTTTAATAATAAAAATAGAACTTATAATGTAGATTTTCAATCAAAAGATAAATTGATTGAGATTAAAGATGAACATATTTGGCATAAAAAAGAAGTTGAATCTGGTAAATGGAAAGCAAAAGAAGATTGTGTTAAAAAATATTGTCAAGATAACAATTTAACATTTTTATTCATAACTCCTATAAACTGGAATGAACAAATAAATAAATTAAGCAACTAATTATTAAGATATAGTCTGACCTCATATGAAAGTATGAGAAGTAAAGGTTAAATTCCTTTACGATAACAAGTGTGGGCACACACGATGTAACCTTATTAACAATTGAAGATGGTGTTTTTGAGGTTTTAGCTACAGGAGGAGATACGCATTTAGGTGGGTCTGATTTAGACCAGCGTATTGTTCAACATTTAATGACAGAATTTCAACAAAAACATAAAGTTTCTTTAAGTGATAACAAGAAAGCGTTACGACGTTTAGCAACATGTGCAGAACGAGCAAAACGAACATTATCTACAAGCACTGTAGCAAATATTGAAGCTGATGCTTTACATAATGGTATTGATTTTAATACAACTTTATCACGAGCTAAATTTGAAAGTTTATGTGCAGATATTTTTCAAAAAACAATTGATCCTGTTCAACAAGTATTAAGTGATGCAAAAGTATCAAAATCTGAAGTTGATGAAATTGTATTGGTAGGAGGATCAACACGTATTCCAAAAGTCAAAGAATTATTATCTAAATTTTTTAATGGTAAAGAGTTATGTCAAAGTGTAAATCCAGATGAATGTGTTGCATATGGAGCATCTGTTCAAGCTGCTGTTTTAGTTGGAAATAGAGATGAAAAAATTAATGATTTATTATTACTTGATGTAAATCCTCTTTCTCTTGGAATTGAAACTGCTGGAGAAATTATGACTGTTCTTATTCCAAGAGGAACAACAATTCCTACAAAGAAAACACAAACATTTTCAACTTATTCTGATAATCAATCAGCAGTAACTATCAAAGTTTATGAAGGTGAACGAAAAATGGTAAAAGATTGTAATTTACTTGGAAATTTTGATTTGAAAGATATTCCTTTAATGCCTCGTGGTCAACCTCAAATTGAAATTACATATGATGTAGATGCAAATGGTATTTTAAATGTGAATGCGGTTGAAAAGAGTTCAGGAAAATCAAAGAATATTACAATTAAGAATGAATCTAATAAATTATCAAAAGAAGATATTGAAAGAATGGTAAAAGAAGCAGAAAAATATAAAGCACAAGATGATGAAATGAGTGAGAAAATTAATTCAAAAAATCAACTAGAAACATTTGTCTATACAATGAAGACAAAATTAAGTGAAGATAAAGATAATAAATATTCACAAGAGTTTAAAACAAAATTAAATGACACAGAGAGTTGGTTAAATTCATTAGGAGATTATACAAAAGAAGATATGACTTTAAAATTAAAAGAGTTAGAGGAGTTAATGTCTAAGACTGAACAGATGCCAAATCAAGAATCTGGATCAGAATCTGGACCAAAGGTTGATGAGGTTGATTAAAGATATTTTTATAAATCTAATTTAGGTCTAAAAATAATTATTAATAATTAATAATTATTAATAATTAATATAAAATATATGCCTACTAAAAAAAGAAAGCATACTACTAGTGTTAAATCAAATGAGCCAAAAAAGGAAAAACAAGTTTTGTCTGAACCTGAACCTGAACCTGAACCTGAACCTGAACCTGAACCTTATGAGCCTCTGCCTGTATTTTATAACTTTGGTCTAGAATTTGAAACTCATTTATATATTCAAATTGATGATGCATATTATAGAGATAAGAAGTTTATTAATCGATATAATTATACAACAACTGAATATGTAAATTTAAATAAATTACACGATGAACCTCATTATGAATGTTCTTATACTGGTGATGTGAAAAATTGTTTTTCAAATTTAGAGTTTCAAATGGGTCCTTATGAATCTGTAGAAAAATTTAATACTGATTTTAAAGAAATGAAAAAAGAATATGAAACAATAAAAGAAAATAAAAAAGTAGAAATAGATGGTAAAGATTATGATGTTTTTACTGATAATATAGATAATGATAAAAAAGAAAAATTATTTTATAAAAATCCATATTCAGATCCATATTTAAATCTTCCACCAGAGTTTAAAGGAAAATATACAAGAAATGGAGTTGATTTTGGTTATGTAAGAGGTCTTACTTCAAAGGGTATTCCACAATTAACATTTACTATACAAATAAAGTATATACCACAATTATTTAAAATATGGGCTAAAAGAATTATGATATCTCCAATTAAGTTTTTAAATAGTGATATATATTTTAAAGTTTATAACCAGTCTATTATAATACAAACTTTAACAGAAACTAAAAATAATAATACATTAGGATTTATTATGTATTTATTATATTATTGTAACATAGACATAGATGATAGATATGCTCATGATCGTATTGGTATATATTTTAAAGCTTGGTTTTCTATTAAACCAAGAACAAATTTTGGTTCATTATTTAATTCATTGGATCAAGTTTCAAAAGATGAATTACGTGTTATACATGAAAAATTAAAAATATTACCTTTAAGTATAAAATCTGTAATGTTATTAAAAAAACTAGAATTATTTATTAAATTACTTGGTGAAATTATGAAAAATAATAAATTATATTATATAAAAAATTATGAAGGGTATCGTGAAGGTTTTTATGACTTATCTGATGTCTTAATTGAAAATCCACTTTTTATCGAATATTTAAGATCACACTCAGTTTCAGTAGAAGAAGTTCCTTATTGTTGTTATTTCAAAAAACCAACTCTTGAAGGAAACCCATTAGAAATATTAGAATGGAATAGTAAAGAAATAAATGGAAAAATTGATACTGTCAGTATTGAATTTCGTATGTTTTTTGAACTTTTACGAATTTCTATACGTAATGAAAAAATAGATAAAGATGGAGATGATTTTAAGAAACTTTCATACCTTCTTGACAAAGATAAATTAGAAATAGATGATTTAGAATCATCTATAGATTTAATCTCAAGAAATTTTTTTAAATTTTTATATTTTGATGGAGAACATAACTTATTAAAATTAAGAAAAAAAATAGATACAGATATTGATGATGAACTTTATTCTCAAAATATTAAGATGTATCAAGAAGAATTTGAAAAGTCTAATAAAATTGAAAAAATTGATGGCTATTTTTCTGATATTAAAACAGAAGAAGAAGAATTAACTAAATTTATAAAAAGTCAACCTAGTCAACCTAGTTCTGCAGATAGCGATTTTTTATACCAATATCCTCCAATTCCTTTGGATTATGATCAACTTAATCCTTTAGACCAATCTTATCAATATGATCCATCTTCTTATCCACCTAATTCACCTGCATTTCCTCCTTTGGGTTATCTAAATCAACTTGATCCTTTAGACCAATCTTATCAATCTTATCCATATCCACCTAATTCACCTGCATTTCCTATGTCTTTCAATAATGAACTTAAACCTTTAGACCAATCTACCGATCCTTTAGAAAATTTAAGCCAATTTAAATCTAAATCTAAATCTAAATCTAAATCTAAAACTAAAACTAAATCTAAAACTAAAACTAAATCTAAAACTAAAACTAAAACTAAAACTAAAGCTTAGGTTAATCACTTTACTGAGTATGATATGAGATTGTGCTGCAGAACCGTATGTTGTAGTCTTCGCTTCATTGTGAGAAAAAAGCAGTGAGGGTAGAGTGCATGTAGGGAGACGAACATACTTCAACTAAAGCTAAAGCTATTAATTTATTATAATAAAATTTATTATAATAAATGAGTATATTAATAATTAGTTTTATATTTATTTTTATATGTGTCTGTATTTCTTTATTTTTAATTAAACCAGATTCTACAATAACATGTAGCGATAATGAAATAATGGTTCAAAATAAATGTGAATGTAAGGATGGTTTTCAACGTAATGTTAATAATAAATGTATAACTATGTGTGGAGAAAATGAAACGATGATTCAAAATAATTGTGAATGTAATGATGGTTTTCAACGTGATAGTAATAATAAATGTATAACTACCACCAATAAAATGACATGTGGCGAAAATGAAATGATGGTTCAAAATAAATGTGAATGTAAGAATGGTTTTCAACGTGATGTTAATAATAAATGTATAACTACTATTAATAAAATGACGTGTGGAGAAAATGAAATGATGATTGAAAATAAATGTCAATGTAAGGATGGTTTTCAACGTAATGGTAATAATAAATGTATATCAGTTTGGATGTTAGTAAAAAAATTTCCTGATGGATACAAATCTAATTTTGAACCTATAATTATAAAAGGATTAGGTATTATTTACATTAGTAGAGGAGGTTTATATTTGGAAGAATCATTAATTAAAGGGTTAGATACATTTAGTTGTTCAAGTTCAGATTCAAGTATAATGTTATGTGATACTAAAGGTATGATATATTTGAATCAACAATTATATAAAGATAAAAATAACTGGACTACATTTGATGCAAAAGAAAAATCGTATTGTGGTTTTTCAGAATCATGTAAAATACGTATGGTTGTTACTTCTTTAACAGGAAATATTTATAAAAATGAAAAATTTATTACTAAATTACCGTTATCAAGTGAACATATTATTGGTATATCTGTAGATTTTTCAGGAGATAATCAAATTATTATTACATCAAATGCTAATATATATACATCAATAAATGGAGGTAATAATTGGAATTTGGGTGGAACTTCGTCACAATTATCCCAATTATTAATTCCACTAATATCATTAAAAACATCCAGTAAATTTAAATCAGATTTTTATGTTTTATCAGTAGAACATTTAATAAAATTAAATATTAAAGAAAATGGTGCTATACAGATAAAAGAAATACCTAATAAAAACATTATTTCTTTTGATATATCATCACCTGATCAGCTAGTGTGTTTAGGTGAAGCTAATCAAGTTTTTCATTATATTAAAAATGATATGATTTATCTTAATTCAGTATATTCTAATGATGATATTGAAAAAATATTTGATAATATATTATATAATGATTCATTCATATATGCATATAATGATTTTGGAATATATAAATTATTGTCATTTTAATTTTAATTTAAAATTAAAATTAAATTAAATGGACTTTTTATATTGTATTATTGAATGTTTATCATGTTTTCTTGATATTTGTCGAACTAATGAAGAATTAGAAGAAAAAGAAAAAGAATATAAAAATTTACAATTAATAAATTAATGATTGAATTTTTATCAAAAGAAAAATTATTAGAATTAATAGTAAATGATCCTGATAAATATTATAAAACATTTTTTAAACTTGATTTAGATGTTAGAAATGTTGATACAATTTCTGAATATAAAGAAAAAATAAAAGAATCTGTTTGTGAATTTACTAAAAAACAACAATATAAAATAATAAAATATATATTACAAATTGATCAACAATTACAAAAAATTAAACTAGATTGGTTTGATGGTAAAAAAGCATCTTTAATTCCATGGAAGATAGGATGTATAAAAGGTGAATTATATGAATATGGATTACCACATACACGTTGTGATGTAATTATTATTTCTAAATATCAAGAAAATCTATATGAGACACTTTTACATGAAAAAGTTCATATTTATCAGAAAAAATATAAAAAAGAAATGAAAAAATATTTATCTCTTTTTACAAAAATTAAAAAAAGAGAAGAAAAAGATCGAATACGTGCAAATCCAGATATTGATCAATGGATTTATAAAAATTATAAATCTGTATATGTAAAGAATCCACAAACGATAGAAGATGTAAAAGGAAAAAATGAACATCCATTTGAAAAAATGGCAGAAATTATTGAAAATTTTTTATTATAATAAAAGATGTTACAATTAGCATTTGAAGCATTTATTGTTGGTATTCTTAATTTAGCTATTGGATTTATTATATCTTATATATCAATGGGAGATGAAGCTAAAACATTTAATCATTGGACAGGTGTTTTATTATCATTCTTTATTACAGGTGTTATTATTCATTTATTATGTGAAGTAACAGGATTAAATAAAAAGTATTGTAAATATGGAAATGCTTGTAAAAATTAGTTTTAATTTATAAACTTTTTTAAAACCAAATAATTAAGATCGAATTAATCATGTTTACAATTATTTCTTTATTCCTGCTGTTTTTACCTTGGGTTTAAATATATCGGGTTTATATATATATATTATTAAAAATATTATTAATATAATAGAACCTAAAAAAACAATATTTGTAATTTGTGTTTTTTTTGTCATACAAGAATTATAATTTTCATTTTCATTTTTTACATCACATACATCATTACTAAAATATACAAAAATTGCAAATATATAAATTAATACAAAAGTTGCAACTATTAGAGAAGAAGCACCTTTTAATCTAGTTGTATCATTTAATAACGTATTTAATGAACTCATTTATTTATATAAAATTTTTATTCTAAACTTTTTTTATACATTATTGAACCTATTCCCATTAAAATAGAACCTATAATAATAAAATAATTAATCAATTTCATATTTTGTTTTGAGTTTGCTATACAAGCATTATAATCTGCATTTTTTACATCATCTGTATTAATAAAATCAGTATCTCTATCTGCATCACAAAAACTTTCTAAATACATAAAAAATGATGATAGAATAAGTATTAATCCAATCAATATAAATATTATCGAAGGCTTTTTTATAGAATCTATAAACGACATTTATTTATTAATTTAATAATTTAATAATTTAATAATTTAATAATATTGAATACATATAGATTTTCCACATAATTGTCTTGGATTATTAGGACCCATATTAGCTCCACATTCAATACAATGCCAGTTATCATTTTCTGAATCATATCCATATATTTTTTTAATCATTTTTTTGAAATAATTAGTAATTATAGTTTGTTTCATTTTAATTTAATTTAAAATTTTTTTTAAAATTTTAAATTCATTTTTAGTTACAAGGTTTATTTGATAAACAAATAGTAGTAGATGGATAGGAAAGATATACACCTTCTTCTAAAGATAAATAAGGAGATAAAGGATAAACAACATCTTCAGGTTCTTCATCAAGATCATATTCTTCTAAATAAGGATGAAAAGAACATAAACTTTGATATCCTAACCAAACTTCTGTTCCATTTAATGTCATTTGTTCATAGGGTTTACAATCAGTAGAACATAGATCTTGTTTAACAGGAAAAACGTATTGAGGAAATTGAAAACCGATTGAATCTTCTCCATAATAATCTTTATGTTTATAGGTGCATACATAGGAAATAGCAGTTGAAAATGAAAATGATAATGCAATAATAATAAGAAACATTATTTATATATATATATATTATTCTTTAATATAGTTTAACCAATTAAATTCATTTTTTTTCCAATCAGTGCTTTGAAACATTGGTTCATTATAATAAGTATAATTTACATATCCTTTTTTATCAAATAAATCTTGTAAATTTCCTTTACCCATTCTATATAATTTTTTATGAATTGTAGGATCTTTCATTATAGTTAAAAAACGATCAACTCTTCTTTTATATTTTTCAATAACATCATTTATTTCTATTCCATCTTTAAAATCATGTAAAAATGTAAATTGATAAGAAGAATGATAAACTCGATATAAATCTGTTACATTTTCTTCCCAATCTTCTGATAGATATGGCATTTTACACATTTTCTTTTTTATATAAAAAGAAGGATTATATAAATCAATAAAATCTGTTTCTATACATTTATCAATTTTAGGAGAAAGAATCCAATCAAATGGAAAAGATTGTGAACGTAAACCATATTCTTGTAAATGATATGAAATTGAACAATCACTACCTAGAGAAATATGTATCATATAAGATGAAACGTAATAAAATTATATTTACAAATCCAGAATCTATATTTTCTATATGTAATGATACATTATTAAATTATATAAAAACACATTCATTTGAAAATAAAAGATATATTTTACAATCAGGAAATGGTAATGTTTATACAGATAAAGATGAATTTGTGTATGAAACAATTTGTGGATATCAAATCAAACGTTTATTTCATACTTTTCATCAAAATGATGATATAATTAGAGATCAATTATATCCAAAAATAATGGAATTGTATAAACCAGTTGATAATTTATTATTAATTGGTGGAGAATGTTATATTTATGGTAAAATATTAAAATATAAAAAATGTGATATTTATACAGATTTTGAATCTATTTATTTAGATGCAAAAAGAAATTGTGATGCTAATGTATATTTGATTGATTATAAAAAACATAAAGATTTTGGTAAGTATGATATGTGTATTGTAAATATTGGTGTGAAAAATTTAATTGATACATTTTTAATTGATTGTATTATTTTTTATATTAGTTGTCATTCTAATGAAATATTTAAAAATTATAAAATTATAG
>Ga0209355_1002313_pt1 | contig 10659 bp, 7 predicted proteins | sample LauGreSBDMM110SN_3_FD_187563 | JGI IMG/M metagenome (GOLD analysis project Ga0209355, IMG submission 187563) | Freshwater lake microbial communities from Lake Michigan, USA - Sp13.BD.MM110.SN (SPAdes) (version 2) | ecosystem: Environmental > Aquatic > Freshwater > Lake | place: Lake Michigan, USA...
ATTTTGGATGCATTAAAAGAAGTTATATTTGGATTTATAATTTATCATAATGTCAGACAAAGCGAACCGAATTTGGGTGGGTTGGGCTGATTTAGTCAGACATATATACGAGTTAGTGGTAAATAAACAGAAAATGGAGAAACTTCTTATAGATAAATTAGTAGAAAATAAATGGATATGTCCATTTGATATTAATACGCTTGAATTATTAATATCGAATGAGGAATCAAGAGATTTAATACAAAAATTTAGCGCATTATGTCATAGCATTAATTATCAGTTTTCTAATCCTGGAAATTCATTCGAAAGGAAATTAATAAATATACTCAATCGAAAATATCAACTTGACCGTGTAACTGGCCAATGTCCAGTTAGAAACAAATGTGAAGAAAATATTGAATTGCTTTCAACATATGATTATTTGACAGAGAGCTTAAGAACTCATGCGAGTAAAATTAAATTTCGTAGATTTAAAGACGTTAATTTAAATTTCAGTGTAGTTACAGAGAATGATATAACATCTAATTTCACTTCAGATGTGTTAAATAATATAGGAATAATAGCGACTTACAATTCATTTATTAAGGAGTAAGCAACACAGTACCCTCGTTCAAAAATAGTATATCCAGTTTTTTCAACAATTTGCACAGAATGGTTTTTCACAGTTTATCGGATAGTACTCTTTAAAATACAATTAGAATTGTAAGTAATCAATTGCCCTTAAAATGGTACATGCGATTATAAAAGCAAAAACTTATCAATCCTCCTTATTTCGTTTTTTCTGAAACTTATAGGTTAATGTTAGAACAACTCTTCGCATTGGCCTTACTTCAAATAAATTAAAAACCCAAGGATTTGCATAATTTATTTGATTAGTAATATTGGTAACATTAATTTGCGCTCCCAATTGCTTGGATTTATATCCAATAGCTGCATCAATTGTGTAACTAGCTGGAATTTCTAAGTCGGGATTATTATCTATTCCCGAGAAAAATTTATCCTTATAATAATAACCTGACCCAAGGGTTAATCCTTTTAGTTTTTTTACAGGTTCAAAATTCAACCATATATTTCCAGCGTATTTTGGTGCATTGGGTAATTTATTCCCACTTGGATAGCCAGGGTCGTTTATGATAGTTGCATCAGTATATGCAAACCCTGCTGTAAGCGATAGTGTTTTATATATTTTACCATCTATGTCAAGCTCTATACCCTTACTCTGATGATGTCCTTCGTAATATACATTGTATTCATCGTAATTTGGATTTTCAGGATCTAAATACACAAACCCATATGGATTTTTCTTATTAATTTTAAAAACACTTAATGAAAGTCCAAGTCTATCTTTTAGTAAATTCAATTTTGCACCAACTTCTACCTGACTACTTGAAGTGGCCGGAGGAGTTGAATACGTTAAATAATTTTGCGCAAAGATATCAGGCGAATTGATTTCATATCCTTCAGAATAGGATGCATACAATGAAACATTTCGTTTTGGTTTATAAACCAATCCTATTCTAGGACTCATTACATTAATTTTTACAATATTATCGGTGAACCCTTCGTAAGGAGTCCCAACAAGTTCTTCTTGAAAATAGTGATTGCCTTGTTTTGTTTGTCCAGCTCTTACTCCTAAAAGCAAATGCAATTTCTCATTGAAAAACATAATTTGGTCTTGTAGGTACAAACCTTTTCGTTGAATTTGTGATTCAAATGGCAAAAAAGGTGAATTAAGTGGACTTATAGTTGCCGGGTTAAAGGGATTGGGGTTGTTAATATTGGTAATGTCGAAAGGTGATAAATATCCTTCGTTGGTATAGCGGTAATCCGTTGCTTGAAATTCTAGACCTACCAATATATTGTGTTTTATTGATCCAGTATAAACTGTACCATAAGCATCTAAAGAAGTAGAGTAATTATTTAGTTTTTGATAATATCCATATTCGTTTCGTGTAAAATCACCATTACTATCCGGTTGATCTGGCCAAATGCCAAATGGACGATTCATAGTATTTCCTACAAATCCAACTGCTTTAATTCTCCAGTTTTTTGTTAACTGATATGTTAGCGTAGTAAAATAACTTTGGTCGTTAAATTTGTATTTATGATTAGCTTCGCTTAAGTATAACGATGGGTCGAGGGTATTTAATCCAGCAATTGTACCATCAGGAGAAACCAATCCAGGATCATCTGTCGAAGTGGAATTCTTAAATACGGCTTCTACATTTAAAGATAGTTTAGAAGTTATGTCCCATGCAATGGTTGGTGCAAGTAAGAATCTATCTGATGTTACATATTTTCTAAAACTATTAGTTTTCTCAAAAGATGTATTGATGCGATACCTCAAGTTTTTATTTTTGGTAATCGGTCCTGAAATATCCAACGCAGGCCGCCATAAGTTCCATTGCCCCAATTTTAAGTCAAAATCAACTGTGAAATCGGCCAATGGTTTCTTCGTTACAAAATTCATAATTCCGCCCGGAGCTACATCTCCAAATAAAATAGAAGTAGGACCTTTTAAAAACTCTACTTGCTCGATATTGTCTGAATAATTATTACCTAAATTCCAAATCATCATGCCGTTCCATCTGTAGTTTTGAGAATTAGAAAGATCAAATCCACGCGCATTAAAAAATTGATATGAACCAGCACCGCTATAATTGCCATTAAAGTTCACACCACTCATATTTCTAACAATCGTAGTTAAATCAAAAGCACCTTGCTGGTCAATGGTTTTTTGTCCCAAAACAACTATAGCTTGTGGAATATCTATCAATTCCATAATGGTTCGAGTTGCCGATGCACTTTTCATCTTAACACCGGAAACTTTAACTTCTACAAGTTCATTTATCTTCAATTCCAAGACAACTTTTATTTCTGCATTATTACTTTCATTAATTGTAATAGCCATTTTGCTTTCTTGGTTTTCATTATATTTTAATACCAATTGGTAATTGCCAATCGGAGCTTTTAAAATAAAGTTTCCTTGCTCATTGGTAACTGTTGTATAGGTTGTTCCTTCCAACAAAACCAAAACATACGATAAAGGCAATCCGTTGTTATCGTGAACACTGCCGGTTATAGTTCCTTTTTGATTTTGTGCATTTGAAAAAATAAAGCAAAAGGAAAAGAAAATGGTTAAAATAATTGTGCGCATATTGAGTATTTTTTTTGTTTTTAGTCTAAAATTTGAATTGATTTATTATCAAGCGAGGTAAATCCATCATCCGATAATAAATGAATTTGATAATCACCTGGTGGTAAGGGCCAATAATCTCCCATAGAAAAGCTATCGAGCGAAAGACTTCCACTTACCTCACCCCTCGTGTATTTATAAATTAAATAGTGACTTTGCTGATGGGTTAAGCCATAATCAGTTTTCGTGTTGGCCATTTTGGGATAAACTGCAATCCAATCAAAACGATCTCCCGGACTATTTTTCCATTCAACGGTAATCGGCTCATTTACTAGAAATTTATTTTTACTAACTAAAAGCTTCGGCTGAAATTCCAAAGCTTCAAGCCTCCAAAAGTCACTCTGAGAAATAACAGAATCTTTGCTAAGCAATTCAACTTGTATTTTTCCTACACAATTGTCTGGGATGTTGACATGTACTGAATTCTTGTCCAAAGAAACATTGTTCATTGAAAGAATGATTCTGCCTGAACTGTCTTTCAAAATAATTTTTAGTGATTCCTTTAATTTACTGTTGTAATGAAGATCAATTGAATCGTTAAAATGAACTATGCGGTTCCTTGTTTGAATATAATTAGGAGCTGGCTTTGTTTTTATAACACAGTCAATAAGTACGCCTCTGTGATCTGAGGGGTAAGGACTTACAGCAAGGTCAACATCGGGTCCATTCATTTCACCTAAAATTTTAGCCCCAATAATTTTCTCTTCCCCACGTGTCCATATGAAGTCAATTCTATCATGCGTTTCTCTCGGATTTATTTGCGGGGACGGAAATCCAGGGGTCCACGTTAATCCTTGTTTAATTCTAGGATTTGGGAATACCGCTCTATAGGTATCCGTAAAACCTAACTCATCCAATGAATTAGAAACAGGCCAATCGAAAGCATATTTTAAATGCGGACGAATTCCAACAAGATCGGCAGACCAATCAATGTGTGACGGGGCATTGAAATCTCCAGTTATTATTATTGAAAAACTTCGCGATTGAAGTTCTTCGAAATGCTTTTTGTATAAATCTAATTCGTGAAACCTGATTCTCATTTCATTAGCATACACGCTATCAATCGGCATTCCGTCTCTTACCAATTCTGGTCCATAAGGGTCAGAAGGAAGATGAATATTGAAAAACGCAAATACGTTTCCGGGTGAGGTTTCAACATACGTATAATACCACCCATTGTCCAACGATCTAATTAAAGGAAACCTGGAAAGCACATGAAGCTTTGAATCAAAATATGGATAATTGAGTGCTTTTGCTAATTTTTCGGTATTCCCTTCAGCTTCTTGAAGACCCACAATATCTGCATCTGAAAGTCGAATAGCTTCAATCGTTTTCGAAAAATCAACTTCATCACCGCCATAGAGAATGTTGAAACTCAGTATGCGCAGGGTGTCTGTACTTTTTACAGAATTTTTAGTATGAGTTGCAGAAGCACAACCTATTGTTAAAATTCCGATTAATACAAGCGGAAATAAATAGCTATCATTTCTAAAAAAACGAACTGTTGATTTCATTTCCAAAACTACTCGTTACATTGTAACTGCAATATTATCATTGAGTTAAGTATGACTAGTCATCGCCAAGCATTTAAACCCAAAACTTGGTTATTCTTGGGTTTGTGGGTTACTTTTTTTCAACCCATCAACAATACAATTGCTCTTCCAGCATTACAACTTTTGCAGCTGTATTTTTTTATCACCGCATTCTTGCGGCGTAAAATAAAATTAATCACCGCATATTTTTTTATTGTAAGTTAAGAAAGCCCAGGTTTTTGGTTATGGTAAATTGCTTTTCTGGTAAGTAAAACCTAAAAAGAAAATTAATTATAAGGTTGTGAAATTCACAGCTTATAATTATGCTTGAAAATATTTAACAAAAAATACGAGGGCAATTTTTGTATTTAGTTTAAAAAATCAATCCCAAACCCGATTTATTTCACCTGAAATCCCAATCCTATAAATGTTAAATTTCACCCCAAAAACGAAAAAAAATAAATTTTATGGCGATAAATTTTCGCGGATTTTGTACTTTTAAGGCACGTTAATTATTCTGTTGAGAAATCAACTGTACTATAATCTACCTATAGAGAATAATCCTCGGGAAGCATTGTAAATACTGAAGGTTCATGTAGGGTTGGAGAACCTCTTTCTCTTTCTCCGTTTAATTTTAATCCTAAAACTATTTTTTCACTTATTTTTTTCTCCAAAAAAACTAAAAATATTGAGGATTTAAAATTGGCTTACTACATTAAAAATCAATGTTAATCAAATCAATAATTCCAGCCAACTTATAATCTAATGCAGTGACACTTCCTTTGTCATGTGTAAAAAGTTCGATCTTCAATTTACTGCATTTATAAATCGACACATCTGGATGGTGCCCAATCTGGTCCGCTTGCTGTGCAACTTTCAATAAAAATTCACACAATTGAGTTTGGTTTTTAAATTCAAATTGTTTGGTTAATCGGTTATTCTCAATAGTCCAATCCATGTTTTATAATTTATTTGCTAAAATTCAAAAATCTACACCCGATTGCTTTGCTCGAACTAGCGAAGCAATCATCCCGAAGTTTCGGGACAAAAATCGCCAATCAATACCCTACATACTCCGAAATCTCCAACCCATAGCCAATCATCCCCACGCGTTTGGCTTGCATAGAATTGGAGATGAGGCGAATGTTGGAAATATCCAAATCATGCAAAATTTGTGCGCCAATGCCAAAGTCTTTGACGTCCATTTTTATCTGCGGTATTTTGGTGATGCCTTCGGCTTGAAGTTGTTTTAGTTCACTTAAGCGGCTCAGTAAATCAGCCGAATCTTTTTCGCTGTTAATGAAAATTACAGCGCCTTTTTGTTCTTGGAAAATTCGCGAAAATACATTTTCCATTTTTTTATCGCGGCTTTCAGTTAGGCTATTTAAAATGTCGTTATTGGCTTGGTTAGAAATGATGCGTGTAAGTACAGCTTCGCCTGCGTTCCAACTCCCTTTAGTAAGAGCTATATGCACTTGTTTGTTGGTGGTTTGTAAATACGCACGCAAACGAAAAGTTCCAAAACGGGTTTCCATTTCAAAGTCTTCTTTTTTAACAATCAAACTGTCGTGTTGCATGCGGTAGGCCACTAAATCTTCTATTGAAACTAATTTCAAGTTAAATTTTTGGGCTACTTCAACCAATTGGGGCAAACGGGCCATGGTTCCGTCCTCATTCATGATTTCAACAATCACTCCGGCTGGTTTAAATCCGGCAAGACGCGCAAAATCAATCGCTGCTTCTGTATGTCCGGTTCGACGTAAAACGCCGCCTTGTTTGGCCGTTAAGGGAAATATATGTCCAGGACGCGCCAACTCATGCGGTTTGGTTTCCTCGTTTACCAAGGCCAATATTGTTTTAGCTCTGTCGGACGCAGAAATTCCGGTGGTCACGCCGTGGCCTTTCAAATCTACAGATACCGTAAAAGCTGTTTCCATGTGATCGGTATTGTTTTTTACCATGGAATGCAGTTCCAGTTCGTAGCAACGTTTTTCGGTGAGTGGCGCACAGATTAAGCCGCGACCATGGGTAGCCATAAAGTTGATCATTTCGGGTGTAACCAATTCAGCTGCAGCCAAAAAATCGCCCTCGTTTTCGCGATCTTCATCATCAACTACAATAATAATTTTGCCTTGGCGAATGTCTTCAATGGCTTCTTCAATGGTATTCAATTGGATGGGATCAGTTTTCATTTAGACGTTTTTTGAACCAGGAAATATTTTTTTAAAGGCATTTTGTATCGGAATAGTTAGCGCATCAAATGAGAAGGAACCCAAATCATTCGTTGCGCGGTAGGACAAAAACAGAGCCAATGGCAGCAATACCATAGTGGATAGCCAACAGCCTATAAAAGGTGCAATGCCGTTTTCTGAAGCTACTTTTTTTCCAAAAGTATTCACGAAGTGAAAAACAATAAAAATTAATACCGCAAATACGATAGGCAAACCCAATCCTCCTTTTCGGATAATAGCGCCCAAGGGTGCACCTATAAAAAACATTAAAATACAGGCAAAGGCAATTACAAATTTGTCAAATAGCGCAATCCAGTGGTTGTTTAAATTTTTGGTTTTGGCTTCCATTTCATACTTGGAACCTTCTATCGAAAAATTGGTATTGGTAACTGTGCTATTTGCAATCGTATAAATGTCTTTTTTTTCGTAAATATTTTGTTCAGCCAATAAATCGGGATGGTAGCGGTACAGCTTCAATTTGGCTTGAGCTGACGCCGTTTTTTCGTTAAAGGCATTGCGTTGGGAAATATTGTCGGTAAATGAGAGTATGTCTTTGTGGTAAATTTTTTGGAGCGAATCGATGGTGTATTTCAATTCACTCACCGTGAGCATGTTATTGGTGTTTGTTATCTCGGCTGAATCGTCTGCAGAACCGTTCAATTTGGATAAATCAATGTTAATGATATATTTTTTGAACGACGATTTGGCAAAGGGCAATTTGTTACGGTCTTCGTATTTTTTGGGAATAATATCTTCGTAATAATACCCATCAAGAAGAAGCAGTTGTAAAATATTTGATTCATTACTACTAATCAGTTCACCGTCTTTGGCCTTAATCACGTTCTTGCTGCCGTCGTATTGGTTTATTTTTTTGTGTATGGTAATGCCGTGCAAGAAATTTCCGTTTTCGCCTGTTTTTTTGTCTACTTTGATGTTGTAAAAGCCAATATCGCTAAACTGTCCCTCAGCGATTGCCATAGCTGGTTTTGCTTGGGCAATATTTTTTCTAAAATTGATAAACTTGTATTCTGCCAAGGGAATTACATTGTTAGCAAAGAAAAAAGCGCCTACGCTCAACACTAAAATAAAAACAGTAGAACTGCGCATGGCTCTATTAAACGATATTCCCGATGATTTAATCGCAGCAAACTCATAGTTTTCAGCCAAATCACCAAAAGTCATGATCGAGGCCAATAACACCGAAAGCGGCAGTACCAATGGCACTACACTAGGCATTTTAAAAACCAAGAACTTCAAAATCACAATCGTATCCAAATCTTTTCCAGCCAATTCAGCGATGAATAACCAAATAGTTTGCAGGATAAAAATCAGAAACAAGATTACAAATACCGAAGTAAAGGTAAACAGGAACGTGCGTAAGATGTATTTGTCAAGAATTTTCAACGGCTTATTCTATCGTGTTGAGGTAGTAATTGGGGTATTTGTTTTTGTCAAATTTAAACTGACTTTCGGGTAATTTCTGATTGGTTTTGAACGAAACCAAGGTCAAGGTAGTTTTGGTCCCGTTTTTACCCACCTCAATCAGGTTGTAAATTTGCTTGGCTTTGGTGTCAATTCCCAACAAGATTTGCTTGCGTTGATCTTTGGCTGTAGTGGGAATCAATTTAATGTATTGAATGCTGCGGCCTTTCACGGTTTGACTAATGTCCCAGGTGTACGAATAACCTTTGTTATAAAAAGTCAACATCTTAGAAGGTGTGATGAGGTTGTCTTCCTTGTCGTTGCCTTTTGAAATGGTGATTTCTTCGTCTTCTGGGTTAATGGTATACACGCGTTTGCCGTCAAACAATTTGGTTACTCCCATGAGTTGCAACTGATACTTGTTATTTTGCAACACTACTGATCCGCTGCTTTCTTGGTTTACATTTTCCTTGGCGTTTTGCAAACTATATTTAAACTCAATTTTGATGGTTTTATAGGCTTTCACTTTTGAACTCACTTGGTTCAAGAGGATTTTTGCTTTTTTGTCTTGGGCTTGTAATTGGGCACTTAAGGCAAATAGGAGTGCCCAAAATATTAATTTTTTCATGTGAGATTAATCGTTTTGTTCATTACTAAAAAACTGATCCAAAGCACTCAAATCAGTAATGTTTACGTTGCGGGCTTTACTGCCTTCAAAGGGTCCTACAATTCCGGCCGCTTCGAGTTGATCGATTAGACGACCGGCGCGGTTGTATCCTAATTTTAATTTGCGTTGCAACAACGAGGCCGATCCTTGCTGGGCTGTCACGATAATTTCGGCCGCATCGCGAAACAGCGAATCACGTTCGGAAATATCCATATCTAGGTGACTTCCTCCACCATCTTCGCCCACAAATTCAGGTAATAAATAGGCATCTGGATAGGCTTTTTGGGAGCCAATAAATTCTGTAATTTTTTCTACTTCGGGCGTGTCTACAAAGGCGCATTGCACACGGGTCAGATCATTTCCGTTCGAAAACAACAAATCTCCACGACCAATCAACTGATCGGCACCTTGGGTGTCCAAAATGGTTCGTGAATCAATTTTTGAAGTAACGCGAAAGGCAATCCGAGCCGGAAAATTGGCTTTGATAATTCCTGTAATTACATTCACCGACGGACGTTGCGTGGCAATAATCAAGTGAATTCCAATGGCACGGGCCAACTGAGCCAAACGGGCAATAGGCGTTTCTACTTCTTTGCCGGCCGTCATGATCAAATCGGCAAATTCATCGACTACCAAAACAATATAGGGCAAAAATCGGTGGCCCATTTCGGGATTCAATTTGCGTGCCTTGAACTTTTCGTTATATTCTTTGATGTTGCGCACCATAGCGTCTTTGAGCAACGAATAGCGGTTGTCCATTTCTACGCAAAGCGAATTCAAGGTATTGATTACTTTGGTATTGTCAGTAATAATCGCATCACCAGAATCGGGCAATTTGGCCAAATAATGGCGCTCAATTTTATTAAATAACGTGAGTTCCACTTTTTTGGGATCAACCAACACAAACTTCACTTCGGCTGGGTGTTTTTTGTATAACAACGAAGTCAATACAGCATTTAATCCCACCGATTTTCCTTGACCAGTTGCACCTGCCATGAGCAAGTGAGGCATTTTGGCCAAATCAACCACAAAGGTTTCGTTGGAGATGGTTTTTCCTAAAGCAATCGGCAATTCCATTTCAGCTTCTTGAAATTTGGTTGAGCCAATCACACTTTTCATGGATACCATGGTCGGGTTTTTGTTGGGCACCTCAATTCCGATAGTTCCTTTTCCCGGAATAGGGGCAATGATACGAATGCCCAAGGCCGATAGCGAAAGGGCAATGTCATCTTCTAAGCTCTTAATTTTGGAAATGCGAATTCCGGCTTCGGGTACAATTTCGTACAAGGTTACCGAAGGCCCCACGGTAGCTTTAATTTGCGCAATTTCAATTTTGTAGTTCCGCAGGGTTTCTACAATTCTGTTTTTGTTTTCTTCTAATTCTTCTTGGTTTATGGTAATTCCACCACTAGAATATTCTTTCAGCAAGTCAAGCGTAGGAAATTTGTAGTTGGACAATTCCAAGGTTGGATCAAATAAACCAAAATCGGCTACCAAACGCGCGGCCAAATTTTCTTCGGTGGTGGCTTCTTCGGCCGCCATTTCGATCACAAAAGTTTCGTCTTGTGTGGCGATGATTTCAGGAGCAACATAGGGTTTCTCTATGTGTGC
>Ga0209355_1002317_pt1 | contig 10646 bp, 14 predicted proteins | sample LauGreSBDMM110SN_3_FD_187563 | JGI IMG/M metagenome (GOLD analysis project Ga0209355, IMG submission 187563) | Freshwater lake microbial communities from Lake Michigan, USA - Sp13.BD.MM110.SN (SPAdes) (version 2) | ecosystem: Environmental > Aquatic > Freshwater > Lake | place: Lake Michigan...
AGCTTCGGCAAGTGAAACAACTATTGGAGGAGGAAAATCTAACACTGCTTCAGGTTGTTTAGCAACAATTGGTGGAGGTCAATGTAATACTTCTTCTGGTGTTTATTCAACAATAGGTGGTGGTCGTTGTAATACTGCTTGTTGTAATTTTACAACAGTAGGAGGAGGTAGTCAAAATACTTCTTCTGGTGTTTATTCAACAATAGGTGGTGGTCAATGTAATACTTCTTCTTGTAATTTTACAATAATTGGTGGTGGATATCGTAATAATGCTTCTTGTAATTTTACAACAGTTGGAGGAGGTTGTTGTAATACTGTTTCTGGTTGTTATTCAACAATAGGAGGTGGTCGTCAAAATACAGCTTCTAATTATTTAGCAACAATTGGAGGTGGTAGTTGTAATACAACAAATGCAAGATTTTCTACAATAAGTGGTGGACAAAGAAATATAATTCAATCTCCTACAAACGGTTGTTGTTCATTAGGAGTAACAATTGGTGGTGGTATTGGACACAACACTTCTGGAGGGTCATTTGATACTACTACTGGTCTTTTAACTGGAGTAATAACTTGTTGTAATGCTGGTAGATTATCAACTATTAGTGGTGGTTTTAGAAACTGTGCTACTGGTTGTGTTTCAGTAGTTGGTGGTGGTTGTTGTAATACTGCTTCTTCTTACACAACAATTGGAGGTGGTATTTTAAATACTGCTTCAAATTCCTTTGCAACAATTGGTGGTGGTCAACAAAATACTGCTTCAGGTTGTAATTCGGCAATATTAGGTGGTGTAAGTAATAACACTTGTAATTTTGCAAACGCAATGATTGTTGGTTCAAATTTATGTGCCGACAGAGTATGTACAACTTTTATAAATAATTTATCTATTAAAAGCATACCAACAAGCAGTGCTGGTTTACCAAGTGGTTCAGTATGGAGTAATGTAGGAATTTTAAACATAGTTCCTTAAAAATTAAATAAAATGAGTGTAACAAGGTCACAACAAAATAATATAACAAGTCCAAACGGAAACTCTTTAGCAGTTTTTGTTGATGGGGTTACTGGAATTATGAAAGTCAAAGATGTAATGGGGAATATTCAACCATTATCTGACTTTGTATGTGGAGGTGGGGGAGGTTCAAGTCCTTTTGAATATAATGGTAACGGAACTGGTATTCAACCGATATTAGGCACTAATGATGCTTCAGGTTATTACGCTACAATTGGAGGGGGTCAATCAAATCTTGCTTGTGGAAATTATACAGCAATTAATGGTGGTTTTATAAATCAAACTGGATATTTTCAAGGACAATCTATTGGAGGTGGTATTAGTAATACAACTTCTTGTGATAGTGCAACAATAGGTGGTGGAACAAATAATATTTCATCAAATTTTGCTTCAACAATTGGAGGTGGTCAATATAACACTGCTTCTGGAAATCGTTCCACAATTGGAGGTGGTTGTTGCAATACTGCTTCCGAATATCACGCAACAATTGGAGGTGGTCGTAATAATAGTGCATCAAGTTGTTATTCAACAATAGGTGGTGGTCGTTGTAATACTGCTTGTGCTGATTCAACAGTTGGAGGGGGCGAAAGTAATACTGCTTCAGGAAGTTGTTCAACAGTTGGAGGGGGCGAAAGTAATACTGCTTCAGGTTGTCGTTCAACAGTTGGAGGGGGCGAAAGTAATACTGCTTCAGGTTGTCGTTCAACAGTTGGAGGAGGTTGTAATAATACTTCTTCTGGTATTTATTCAACTATTAGTGGTGGTGCTTTTAATATTGCTTCAAATTATTCTGCAACTATTGGAGGTGGTTATAATAATACTGCTTCTTGTAATTATGCCACAATTGGTGGTGGTTTAAATAATACTGCTTCTGGTTATTGCTCAACAGTTGGTGGTGGTTCTTGTAATACTACTTCTTGTGATTTTGCTACAATTGGAGGTGGTTATTGTAATAATGCTTCTGGCAATTATTCAACAATTGGTGGAGGTTGTGTAAATACTGCTTCTGGCAATTATTCAACAATTGGTGGAGGTCAAGATAATAATATAAGCAATAAATATAGCGTAATTGGTGGTGGTTATTTAAACTGTATAAGTTCTCAAACTTCTGTTATAAGTGGAGGTCGATTTAATACTGCTTCTGCTGACTACTCCTCAATTGGAGGGGGTAGTGGTAATCTTGCTTCGGGTTTTAATTCTACAATAAGTGGTGGTTATTACAATGTTGCTTCTTGTGATTTTGCAACAATTGGAGGTGGTTATTGTAATACTGCTTCTTATAATTCTGCAACAGTTGGTGGTGGTCAATATAATACTGCTTCTTATAATGATGCTACAGTCGGAGGTGGTTGTAATAACACTGCTTCAGCTTGTTGTTCAACAATTGGTGGTGGTACTTCTAATACTGCTTCCAAAAACTTCTCAACAATAGGTGGAGGTAATGTAAATTTAAACAAATCTGTATCAGGGGTTATTGGTGGTGGTTCTTTAAATATAAATGCAAACGCAACTATTATTGGTTCGTATTGCGTTAATTCTAACTGCATTATTTTGTTAGGCGACCAAACTGCTTCTTTTACAAGTGGAGATACTTTTATTGGTGCTAATTATAACGGAAATTACGCTTGTTGTAGTTATTCAGGTGTAATTAATGCGGTTGGATATTCGGGTGGTTACACAACTTTAGAAACTGCTTCAAATTTTACAAATGGTGAAGCTCCAAATATAGTAAATACTACAACTGCAACAAATGGATGTAATTTTTCAACTATTGGTGGTGGTTTTGGAAATAAAGTTTTTGGTAGTTATGCTATAGTTGGTGGTGGTTTTTGTAACACTGCTTCTGGTTTTCAATCAACAGTTGGTGGTGGTCGTTGTAACATTGCTTCAGGGTGTCGGTCAATAGTTGGTGGTGGTTTTTGTAACACTGCTTGTTGTGATGATGCAACAGTCGGGGGGGGTAGTGGTAATAATTCATCTTTTTATGGTGCAACAATTGGGGGGGGTAGTGGTAATATTGCTTCAAGTAGTTGTTCAACAGTTGGAGGTGGTCAATATAACACTGCTTCAGGTGGTCAATCATCAATTTTAGGAGGTAAATATAATATTGCTTCAGGGTGTCAGTCAATAGTTGTAGGGGGTTATAACAACGCTAATTCAGGGGTGTGTTCAATAATTGGAGGAGGATATTGTAATACTGTTTCGGATATTTTTTCATCAATTTTAGGAGGTAAATGTAATACTGCTTCTTGTAATGGTGCTACAATTGGAGGTGGTTATTGTAATATTGCTTCGGGTACGTATTCTTCTATTTTAGGAGGACAAAATAATTATATTTGCGGTTATACTAATTCTCATATTATAGGTTCAAATATATGTGCTAATAGAACAAACACTACTTTTGTTCAAAACTTATCTATTATGAGCATACCATCAAGTGGTGCTGGTTTACCAAGTGGTTCAGTTTATAAAGATGGTGTTACTAATAGATTATGTATAGTACCATAAAAAAATAAAATAATTTAAAACATTTGTCTAACATAAAATAAAAAAAATGACACATTTCACTTTACATATCTTTGGATATGGCGAAACACAAATAAATGGAGATGAATTTTCCATAAAAGTAAAAACAGACACGCTTACTAAAGTTCAACCTTTGGTAGATGCTGTATGGAATTTAAAACCAGCCGATAGTACTGCGGTACAACAATTTCACGCTATTAACGTATTTAATTTTGATGATGTTCGTTATATGACAAAAGATGGCTTTAATGTTGCAACAACTCCAGCTTTAAAAACTCTTATTGAGAATTTAATTGCAGAATTAAAAGTTGCTTTTGATAACTTGCCACAACAACCATAAAAATAAAAGTATTTGAACTCGGTAACTCCTCTTTGTTAATTCAAATGAAACCGAGTGATAGCTTTTTTAAGAAACTTAAATAACAACAATTATGAAAAAAATTTTCTTTAATTCTTCATTGCCAAGAGCTGGGTCAACCTTGATTCAAAATCTTATTGGGCAAAATCCAAATATATATACAACGCCTACTTCTGGTTTGGGAGATTTGATATTAAACGCAAAAAACACTTATGCTCACTCTCAAGCAATTTTGTCGCAAGACAAAGAAGTTATGGAAAGAGCTTTTTTAGGTTTTTGTCGTGCTGGTATGCAAGGTTTTTTTAATAACATTACTCCAAAAGAATTTATTGTTGATAAAAGCAGAGATTGGGGTATTCATTACAATTTACTGAATATGCTTTATCCAAATCCAAAAATTATTTGTATGGTTAGAGATGTACGTTCAATATATTCGTCTATGGAAAAAAACTTTAGAAAAAATCCACATAGAGAAAACCATATTCAAAATGCACCACAATTAGTAGGCACTACATTAGACAAAAGAATAAACATTTGGGCAGATGGAGTACCAGTTGGTGTATCAATGGACAGACTTAAAGATTGTATTCAGCAAGGTATAGATAAAAAAATGCTATTTATAAGATACGAGGATTTAATGCAAAACCCAGAAAACGAAATGAAGCGTTTATACGAGTATTTAGAGTTGCCTTACTATGAAGCACACGATTTTGAAAACGTGGCTCAATTAACTCACGAAAACGACCTTATTCACGGAATTTATGGCGACCATACGTTACGACCAAAATTTGAAAGAATACCAGATGATTATAATGAAATTTTAGGATTTGAATTGTCTAATAACATAAAAAACACTTATAAATGGTTTTATAATTATTTTGGGTACGTTTAGAATATTTATTATATTTGAACCAAGAAACTTAAAAAAAACAACAAAATGATTTACAACTTTATAGGTCAACCTCATTCTGGCAAAACAACTTTAGCAAGACATTTAAGAACTGCATTAAGAATTAGTAATGAACATCGATTAGTCTATATGATTGATGGAGATAAATTACGAGATTTATTTCAAAATAAAGATTACTCGGAAGCTGGAAGAAGAAAAAATATTGACAGAGCATACTCAATTGCCAGATACATACAAGACCTTAATCCATTTAACGATATAATTATATCGGTAGTTTCTCCTTATTTAGATTTAAGAGAAGAATTAAAAGAAGCTACAGAGGTTACAGAGATTTATCTTCACACTACAAATATAAGAGGTAGAGAAAACTTTTACGTTTCAGATTTTGAAAAACCAATTACTAACTACATTGACATTGATACAACTGATGTAGATGAGATTACTTCTATGAACGAATTATTTAACAAAATAGATTTGATAAAAATTAGACAAAATGGAAATTCAAAAAAATAGCACAACAGCAAGTCATTTGCAAGATTTAATTTTGGAAGGTAGAAAAATTTTAATGAAAAAGCCAGAAGGTAAATATTTCATTCAAATTAGATTTAATTTTAATGATATTGATGGAACAAGAAAATGGAGAGTAATTATGGATGGTTTAGAGTTTCAAGTTTCTGAAATTGTGCTATCAATACCTTGCAAAACTGAAAGCGAATTATACGAAGATTTAAATGGATATAAGCATCATATTGTTGCAGATTCAGATTCAGTAGTGTTTGATAAATTAATAGCTTATATTAACTAATATGGAAAATAATGAATGGAAAGAAATTGTACACGTTGAATCTTCTATGGAAAAAAAACAAGGTCAATACGCTATGTTTGTAGGAAGATGGCAACCTTTACACTCATCCCACCAAGCATTGTTTCAAAGAGCATTAGATAATGGAAAAAATTTGTTGATTTGCATTAGAGATGGAGAAGTAAATGAAAAAAATCCATTTTCAGCAGAAGATGTAAAAAGAAACATTGAAGATATTTATGCTTTATTGGTAAATTCTGGAATTATGAAAGTAATAATAATACCAGATATTTGTTCAATAGAGTTTGGTCGTGGCGTTGGATATGATATTATAGAGCATATACCACCTACTCAAATAGGAGATGTATCAGCAACAAAGATTAGAGAACAAATGCGTAAAGAAGGTAAATTGTAATGGAAGTTTCTAAAAAGCGACATATTGCCAAAACAATCAGTTATAGATTTATAAGCACTGCAATAGGCATTGTAGTTGTATGGTTTGTAAGTGGTTCATTAACAGTTGGAACTGCTTTTGGCGTTGCAGAATTGGTTTACAAGCCAATACAATACTATATTCACGAAAGAGTATGGTATAAATATATTAAATATGGTTTAACAAATAAAAAATAAAAAAATGGCGAATACGGTAATATTTCAGTGTGATGGGGGATTAGGAAAGTCAATAATGGCTACTGCAATTCTTAAAGTAATTAAAAAACAATACAAAAAAGCAAACATAATTGTAGTTACTGCTTTTCCAGATGTATTTATTGGTAATCCTAATGTAAATAAAGTGTTTAACCAGCAACAAGCTGTTGGTTTTTACAAAAACTACATTCACAATAAAGACACTAAAGTTTTTGTTACAGACCCTTACACTACAAGTGATTTTATTACTGAAAGCAATCATTTATTTAAAATATGGTGCGACATATTTGGATTAAATTATAATGGAGAGTTACCAGAAATATTTTTGTCAAAAGGCGAGAAAGAATATTTTGCACCGTTTTATAAATTAGATAAGCCAATTATGGCAATTCAACCAAATGGAGGTGCAGTAGGTCAACCATTAAAATACAGTTGGACAAGAGATTTACCAGCTTCAGTTGTAAATGAAGTTGTTAGTCAATTTAAAAATGATTATGCAATTTTACATATAAAAAGAGAAGACCAATTAACTTATGAAAATACTATGGGTGCTTTAGATAGCTGGAGAAGTATAGCAATTATGCTAACCTTATCAGCCAAAAGACTTTTAATTGACAGTAGCTCTATGCACATCGCAACTGCTTTAAATTTACCAAGCGTTGTTGGATGGATTGGAACAAACCCAAAAGTTTTTGGATATGATATGCACACTAACATAGTAGCAAACGAGCCAACTAAAGAAGTAAATATTGAAAGAAATAGTTATACTAAATACTTATTGTATGAAGATATTTCAACACTACCTTACAATAATTTCAGCGAAATATTTGATACTCAAAAAATAATAAACGCCTTAAAATAATATTCTTAATAATAATTTTTGTAATATTGTGGTTCATATTATTTTAGAATGTACTGAATATGGACAACACAAACGCAATAGATAAAAAGATAAACGATTTTATTTATGACTATCCAGATGTTGCAGTAGTTATATTGCAACAATTTGGCTATGATATAGATTTGCAGACAGCAACTCTACCACAAATTACTAAATTAGTATATACTGCTTTATACATAAATAAAGATGAAGAATTTGCACAAGCATTAGATGATGCAATGGCAAATGATGGAGAAAAAAATATTGTTGGAGCAATTATAGGTTCAGTAGTAGGTTCTGTTATTGGAGGTCTAATGGGAGCTTCTGAAGGTAGAAAAAACAGAGATTTACAAAAAAAGTTGGCATTAGCACAATTGTCAATGAGTGAAAAACTTGCAGAAGAAAAAATTAGAGCAGAACAAGAAACTGCAAGACTTACAATTTTAGCAAATACTTTACTGGCTTATAGAGAAACTTTGCAAAAAGAAAGTACTGCAAGACTAAAAGACACTTGGCTATATGTAACTGGACTTGGAATAGGATTAGGAATTTTATATGGCGTTTATTTAATTGGTTCAAAAGATTAATTATGGAAAATATGTATAATAATTTTACACCCCCACCATCTTCGCCAAATCCTACTGGTGGTGGAGGAAGTAGTAGTGGAGGAAGTTCTGGAGGTGCAGCTGCTGGTGCAGTTGTTGGTTCTTTAATTTCAGGCGTAATTGGTGGATTATTTGCAAAAGGAGAAGCAAAAAAAGCTCGTGAACTTCAAAAAGAATTAGAAAAATTAAGTTTAGCACAACAAAAACAATTAGAAGAAAGACTTCAAGATGTTAAAGCTGAAACAGAAAGACAATCTTTAGTTTTTCAATTTTTAGCAGTTCAAAACAATAATGAAATGCTAAATAAAATACAATCAAAGAGATATACTTCTTATATTGTTTTGGGAGTAGGAGTAACTATATTGGCTGTAGTGATATTAAAATTATCAAAAAAATAAAATGGATAAGAATACAAAAACATTATTTATAACATTAGGAGGTGCATTGCTTCTTATATGGTTATTAAGACCAAAAAACACTAAAAGCAAAAAAGAACTTTTGGATGTAAAATATGCTGAACCAAAGCAAGTTTCCGATACAGAAACCAAGTTAAAAGAAAATGCAGTTATTGGACTAAAAGCTATGCGTGAAGCAATTGATAATAAAGAAGACAGAAAAGAGTTAGACAAATTAAGCTCAATGATTTTACAAGATTACGGTGTAAAAGTTATGATTAACAAAAAAACTGGATTGTTAAGAGCAATGTCAAAAGAAGGTAAAGTAATTTCCGAAGAAACAACAAATTAATGCCTATTTATATTCCTACCATAACAACCTTTGTTAATGGAGTTGTAACAGTAGCAAGTCTTGATGCAACACCATATAGTTCCATTATACAATCTATGGGAAGTTTTGTTTATGGAATTAGAGAAATGTATCTAAAAGCAAATTCTAATAGCCAAATTTTGCAAACCTATCAATTCAATAGATATGATGTGAATGGTACGTTAGAATCTTATGTAGATGTTCCAACAATAGACCCATATCAATTTCAGTCTTCATTATTTTTAAAATTAACAAAAGATAATGTTTTTTTGGATGGAAGAACCAATTTAGATTTTACTTTACTACCAAGCGAAACATTGTACATTATACTATATACATCACAATTAGCAAATCGAGATTTAATTCCAAGAACAAATTTTCTTAACAACGATTTTTTCAATTTATTCAATGATTACAAAGACGAAATTTAATACAGCACCACTTAATAAGATAAAAGTTGAAAATACTGATTATATAGTTTCAAAACTTGAAACTGGAGATTTAATAAAATCTAAATCGCATAAGTACGCATTAATTTATCATTATGGTATAGTAGAGAAAAATTTAGACGGTCTTTTTATCATACATAACCACCCAGATAAGATTAATTCAAATGGAGGTAATACGGTAAAAGAACCTTTGGAAAAATGGATTAAAGGTAGAGATGTAGTTTCTGTAGAAAAAACTGATTTAAAAACAGATGATATTGATAAATTGTATCAAGAATTAAAAAAATACAAATATGATTTCATAAATTTTAATTGTGAGCATTTTGTAAATTTTGCAAAAAATAAAAACTATGTTAGTCCACAAGTATTAAAATGGACAACAATAGGATTAATAGGTTTGGGAGTTTATTTTCTATTAAAAAACAAAAGAATATGATACCATTAGAAAGTCAAATAAATTTAAGAATCAAAAATAATACTGCGTTACCACAACCAGTATCTATTTTGAGTATTTTACCAAATCAAGATACTGCAAACAATAATAACAATTTGTATGAATTTAATCTTACTGGTCAATCTTTTGTTGGAATCACAAATGTAAATATTGGCATTTCAAATACTTCAAATCCAACAGTTGTTTTTTATAATGCACCAGTTACTTCACAAAGCATTATAGGAGTAGTTAGTGCTTTAAACACCCTTAATCAAGGATTGTTTTCATATTCAGGAACTACCATATATGTTTCGTCAAATTATTACATTTATTCAAATATAAGTATTGCTGGAGTTTCAATATTTGGAACTACTGGTGTTTCTCCACAAGGAATAACTATTGATAATGCTGGAAATATTTATACTTCAAATAATGCAAGTAACAACGTATCAAAAATAACTCCTTTAGGCGTATCAACTATTTTAGGAACAACTGGTCTTGACCCACAAGGAATAACTATTGATGGTGCTGGAAATATTTATACTGCCAATTTTAATAGTAATAATGTTAGTAAAATAACTCCTTTGGGAGTTTCAACTATTTTAGGAACAACTGGTAGTACTCCCAGTGGAATAACCATTGATAGTGCTGGAAATATTTATACTGCCAATTTTAATAGTAATAATGTTAGTAAAATAACTCCTTTGGGAGTTTCAACTATTTTAGGAACTACTGGAACTTTTCCAATAGCAATAACTATTGATGGAGCTGGAAATATTTATACTGCAAATTTTTCAAGTGATGATGTAAGCAAAATAACTCCTTTAGGTGTTTCAACTATTTTAGGAACAACTGGTAGTAATCCTTATTCTATAACTATAGATGGTGCTGGAAATATTTATACTACAAATATTGGTAATAATGATGTGTCAAAAATTACTCCTTTAGGTGTATCAACTATTTTAGGAACAACTGGTCTTTCTCCATACGGAATAACTATTGATAATGCTGGAAATATTTATACTGCCAATTTTAATAGTAATAATGTTAGTAAAATAACTGCTTTAGGCGTGTCAACCATAATAGGAACTACTGGAACTGCTCCTTATGGAATAACTATTGATGGTGCTGGAAATATATATACTGCAAATAATTTAAGTAATAATGTTACACTAATAGTACAATAAAAAACCCCAAAACGCTTGGCGAATCGAGGTTTTTTGAATTAATAACATTACTTTTTTGTATAGAATTAATACAGATT
>Ga0209355_1002326_pt1 | contig 10635 bp, 8 predicted proteins | sample LauGreSBDMM110SN_3_FD_187563 | JGI IMG/M metagenome (GOLD analysis project Ga0209355, IMG submission 187563) | Freshwater lake microbial communities from Lake Michigan, USA - Sp13.BD.MM110.SN (SPAdes) (version 2) | ecosystem: Environmental > Aquatic > Freshwater > Lake | place: Lake Michigan, USA...
TCGGAAGAGACAGTCGAGTTACCTTCAAAGCTTTCTGCATCGGAAGAGACAGTCGAGTTACCTTCAAAGCTTTCTGCATCAAAAGAGACAGTCGAGTTAAGTCCAAAGCTTTCTGCATCGGAAGAGACAGTCGAGTTACCTTCAAAGCTTTCTGCATCGGAAGAGACAGTCGAGTTCGCCACTGCTGCCTTCGCTCGTCGTGAAGCACAGAAAGCCATTGCAGGAAAGCGACAAGCCAATCAGGCTACGCTAACAACTCCCAACAACCTTGCTATTCCTCCTGTGCCCCTCCTAACTGCTCCTTGTCCGACCGTTAACCCTTTTGCTGGCATGATCGCTATCGTTAAACAAATGTTTCCTTCAAAGCTTTCTGCATCGGAAGAGACAGTCGAGTTACCTTCAAAGCTTTCTGCATCGGAAGAGACAGTCGAGTTACGTCCAAAGCTTTCTGCATCGGAAGAGACAGTCGAGTTACCTTCAAAGCTTTCTGCATCGGAAGAGACAGTCGAGTTACGTCCAAAGCTTTCTGCGTCGGAAGAGACAGTCGAGTTACGTCCAAAGCTTTACGCTTTTTACGTCCAAGAGCGGTATGAAGAGTTACGCCTACAGCTTTCTCAGTCGGCAGAGACAGTCAAGTTATTTCCAAAGCGATATGAAGCGTTACGCCTACAGTATGAAGAGTTACGCCTACAGCTTTCTGCATCGGAAGAGACAGTCGAGTTACGTCCAAAGCTTTCTGCATCGGAAGAGACAGTCGAGTTACGTCCAAAGCTTTCTGCATCGGAAGAGACAGTCGAGTTACCTTCAAAGCTTTCTGCATCGGAAGAGACAGTCGAGTTACCTTCAAAGCTTTCTGCATCGGAAGAGACAGTCGAGTTACGTCCAAAGCTTTCTGAGTCAGAAAAGATTAACTCTTTGAAAAGGAAACGACCAAAGTGTAAGAAGCAAATAAAGTCCAATAACCCGCAAAACAGCCTTTCTTTGGATGTATTCACGACTGATTTCCATATTGAAAAGAATAGTGGAAATGGTAATTGTTTTCCATTGGCAATTGCCGACGCCTTATGGGCGGACACGAGGATGCACTCTATTGTACGTCGTGAGATAAGTAAGTTCTATACGGTCCCATGGGATGATTTGACATTGAGATATGGGAAAAAATATATCGATTTGTTGAGGACACAGATCGAGAGTGATGAAGACGAAGATGAAGAGGAAGAAAAGCGGAAACATTCTGAAGTGGTGGCAGAAGATGGCGTTTATTGCAGCTTTACCGACGTCTACATTTCAGCACTCGTTTTCAAAGTGAACATCGTCATTTTCACTGATAACAGTGTGACGACTGTTCATCAGGAAAATATTACTGTGGATAATCCATTCTGCACGATTTATCTTTTCCATTCAGACAAGCATTTCCAGATCGCTTTCCCACTGTCTTTTCACAATGTCAGACTTATTGGAATCCAAGGGATTTTCCAAGACTCTGGTGATGGTGAACTCTTCTTCGGGACAGTTTCTCGCTTTGTCATGTCCAAGAGCAGTCGAGAACGGTTTCTTTACGTCGTCACGACTGAGAAAGGCGATAGACATCTCACTGAGTATGAAATTCAGTCCGCCATCTCGTCGAATGTTGACCCATCGAGAGTTGACTTCGTCAAAGAGTTTTATTCAGAGCTCCATTCCATTCCATTCTGTTGCCATCCATACCCACCCTACAGTGACTACATTCCTTCTAAACAAGTCCCCCCTTCTGACGATGATGACAGTGATGACAGTGACTACATTCCTTCTAAACAAGTCCCCCCTTCTGACGATGATGACAGTGATGACAGTGACTACGTTCCTTCTGACGATGACAAAGACTACATTCCGCTCTGAAAACACTACAAATCCCTGATATTCTCTACACTAGTAAAGCTTGCGCTCTACTACTGGGATAGTCTATTCTCCTACTTCTAGTAGGACCGTCTCAGGCGAAGACGGTTGTAACAAAGTTCAGTGACTACGTTCCTTCTAAAACAAGTTCCCAAGAAAAAGAAGATGGTTTGAACAGTTACTTAATAAAGTTTTATCGGTGTTATTACATTCTCTTATAGTACTAGTTATTACACCTTATTCTACAGAAGTTATCATTGTCGGTCTAGATGATATATCATAAATGCTCCTTCTTTACGCAAATAGTCTTCGTATTTATCAAAAAAGTTTTTACTGACCCATGAGAAACCATACCCTTGATTTTTTAGGGTTTCCAAATTTTCCTTTTCTTTAGGAATGTAACACTCTAATGACCAATAATGATTTATTAGATTTGTTACATTGCATAACTTGAAGTCATGAAATAAAATCAAGTAGTTTATGTACATTAAATGATCAAAACTGTAAAAATCCATAAACGAGTCTTTGTATGAAACAATTTTGAAAAATGTTTTTAAATGATCTCTTTTATATACAGGTAAATCTGAAAACCAATAATATATGTGGAAGTCATCCGTAAGTTCTCTTAGCTTTTCAAAACTTCCGGATTTATCTTCAAACCACTGGGCACTTGCATGCAAAATCATGGAGACATATTCATCATTTGTCTTGCCACCGTAGATTACTTTATTTTCAAATACTTGTACAACTTTTCTGAGTATATTACACTCCGTACAATTATCTTGGATTAGATCAATTTCTGCATCGCATACGATAAAGTACTCAAAGTCTTTGTTTTCCTGAAGTGTTTCCAGTGCGTAAAACTTTTTATAGTTCACAATATTACCCGTAGTTATATCTGCTGGCAAAATAATATGCGATACAAAATCCTTTTTTTTAAATAATTCGTAGTCTTTATTAGAAGAAAATACCAAAAATAAATGCAAAGTTATATCATTTTTGGTGATTTTTTCAATTAGTTCGTAAGCATAATAATAGTGTTTCGGGTGTATTGGTACAATGACTCCCACCTTTTTCATTGTATTTCGAAGTTTTAATGGATTTAGTATAATAGTATTTAGTACTATAAATTATTATTTTTGTCTATTTAAAATTTTACAGATAGTCTAATAATTTGATTCTTACACCTAAAGTCAAAAGTCAAAATAAATTATTTGTATCTACCAGTAGAAGTGCTTGCAACAAAGATTGTATGTAAAATTAAATAGAATCATGAAGTTCAGAAAACAACAATAGAATAAGAAAATAACATAAAGAATACTCTAAGTAGAAAATACAATCATCATTTATAATTGCTATTTACGAGGGGAGAAAAATGTACTCTAACCGTAGATTTTCAAAGTACGATAGCGATGATGATAACGACGACAACGACGAAGAAAGTAACAGTAACAATGACGACCAGCAAACAATCGACGACAGTCGAGGAGAAGAGGACATAGAAATTACTTCATATCCCCTTCTCTCAGATCAATTAGGTCAAGTATATCTACATGAACCAGTTACTCTTGTCCGACAAAAGAACATGATAATTGCCAATAGTGCCGATCGTAATTTGGTTTCTGAAGATTTATTTCAATTTCGAATTTCTTTTAATGACTCTCTTGAAAAAAGTTGTAAATTCCACAAAACACACATAAAAAATATTACAAAGTTAACGATAGAATATATCATTTTTCCAAAATATTCTATGTGGAATATAAGATATCATGGAACGAATGAGATAAATATAAACCGACCAACTACTGTATATGTGATTATTAACGAAGTTAAGTCGTCTACAGAGTATAGTAATGACGAACTTCAGAATATCTATCAAGTTTTCTTGGAGAAAAGATGTTTTGAACACTCTATTTTGTACTTACCTCTGAATGAAAATGACACCTTTCAAGGACCTGTCAACTATTTATCAAATGGATTTACCATATCTATAAAAGGTATTGATGACTATAATTACTCTCCCATTTCTGCAATTCGTGATCGTTTTCACTTGTCTAAACTATACTACTATGAAAGTACAAGAATACTTCGATTGTTTCCATCAGAAGAAGTCTTAAGAGTTTTTCTGGACATTGGTGATATTGTTACTTTTCACAATATTGAGATTGATACAGAAATTTTGCAAGAAATGGCTACTGAAATTCAAAATATGTTCCGAACTTTGATTGTAAGTACATTTGATACTTCCAAGAGAAAAGGATTTGCGGTTATCGCAAGAGGTGTAACAGGAGGTGAAAACTACATTGATGTTTCAGTTGAAACAAAAACATTTCCGAGTTCAACACTAACTTTATCCACCATTGATTCAATGGCGTATTATAAATTTCCTCTTAGTTCATCATCATTTCCAAAGAATTTTATATTGAATAAAAGTAGTCAATATGAAATTGGGTTTAAAATTGAACATTTGGTACCAACGATGAACTACGATGAGTTGAAACACGTGAAATAATATAAAAGTAAGACCGTATGTACAAACATAAAGTTAACGACACAGAGGTAAACTTACAAAGTATTTCATTCCAAAAACATTCCCCCTACTTTAGAAAACTCTTACCATGAACACTATCGATATTGATAATGACTCCATAAAGAGCGATTCTACTATGTCTAAAAAACCAAGAAAAACAAAAAAAACACAACAAGTACAACAACAACAACAACAACCAGAAGTTATAGAACCAGTAATTGAAGAGTTAAACTGTTACATTGAAAAACAACAATCATCAAATCCATCAAAAATTAGTTCTGTGAAGAAAAAACGGATTGTGAATGCAGAGTTGAGTTTTGGAAACTGTGTACATCAAGGACGAAATGATTTGCTGAACATGAATCTCTCATCCGTTCGGAAACAAAATAATGTCATTTTACATTTAAAAATCAGCGATGATTATGATCAAAAAAATGACGAAATTGTTCCCGATGATATGATTAGTCATCATCAAGTATTTTCGTACAATCCCGATCTTTCCGTTCCTTCCCCATATGACAGTCATCAGTGCTTTCATTCTCAACCACAAATGCTAGAATCCTTATCAATAAAAAGCACTGATGAAAATTTACAAGTAACAACTGGTGAATCCGAGGATGACAAAAGTGAAAGGAATTGTAGTTCTAAACCATCGTCATTTAACACTTCATCATCTTCACAATGTAAGTTATGTTGTTGGTGGTGTTGCCACGATATTCTGGGTGGAAGTGACTATCGTCTACCTATACGTAAGTACAATTTGAAGTTTCAGTCAACGGGAAGATTTTGTTCTCCAGAGTGTTTAGTAGCTTATAATTTTGAATCTGGGTACCGCTATGGTGACGTACATCGACAATATATGTGGATAAATTATATCTACATTGGAAGACGTGTTGATGGTACGACTGTACCAATTCAGTCTGCTCCTCCGAGAGAAACACTTAAGATTTTTGGAGGAGATTATACGATAGAGGAATTTCGAACCAGAACTTTAAATTATAATGTAACAATCAATGCATCGCTCCAGCCACTTGTCCCAATAACAGGATTTACGGACGAAATAGTTGTGGAGTACAAACGATCAAAAGCATTTATTCCAATGGAAAAAGAGCGAGTTGAGAGAGCGAATACAGAACTGAAACTAAAACGAAAGAAAATGAAGAAAAATGAAAAAACTCTTGATGATTTCATGAATTTGAAAGCCAAATCTAAAAATAGTACTACTACTTCTTCTTAAAAAAAATACGAACTTCTTGGTTCTAAATTCTACAAAAAAAATCTTAAATAGTTTTTTGTTTTTCATAAATTTTGTTTGTCATAATTTACACACCGATTCCAATGAATGACTGTCTCGCTATGGTCCGAAGGGCAGTAATTACATTGGCGATTGAATCAGGCACATATGATAAGCTTTCAGTTCTTGGAACAGATGCACTCCGTTACATTCTATCTTTTGTCCATCTTTCAGATCTTTTGATCGTTGTGATTGAAAAGACACATGCCAATGTCCTTGCCAAAATGATAAATGAACTTGAGCGTTCATTTAAAATTAAATTTCAAACTTTAAATTTACTAATGTTTAATGACAAGAACGTTCTTGATAGTAGAAGGATCCATCTAAAGCGAGATGAGTATCTTTTCTTGACATATTTTGAAGTAATTTTTGAAACCGCTTCAAATGAACGTCTTGAAAAAGGAATTGAAAAATGGAGATGTCATGGTAGAAGAGAAGTGTTCTATATAATTATGCGAAATTGTTCATCTTTACACTATCCGGTCTTTATGGATGAGATGAATGAAACGATCAGTAAAGGAGTTCCTTTTCAAGAAGATGCTTCGCTCCGTAAAAAACGAGCACAAGAGTTCTCAAATGATCTAATTACTCTTGTGAAGAAGTGTGCCAACAATGACTCGTAGAAGATTTAATTGTATCAAACACTCTTTGATAATAAAATAATCAAAATACGCTTCTGTGTACGTTGCACAAAAATATAGACTTAAATTTATTTTCCATCTGCAGAACAGATTTTATGATTCTACTTATTGTAGAAGTCTTTTTTTTTATAGAAGGTATTGTAGTATCTTATTTTTAAAAAAAAAGCAATTTAAATAATGAATATAAGTACCGATTACGGTTTCCAATTTAAAAAGATTATACACTTACTTTCAGTCATAGATTCCGAGATTAGTATCGATACTTATAAGTATGGTACCGTAGTACTTTCAGTAATAAATCGACAATATAGTTTTAAAGTACAAGTGCACCTAGATGAAATTTTCTTCTTTTCTTCCTCTAATTTTAAATTTAGATACCAACGACAAATTCTTCTAGATGTCTTTATTTGGCTTCACTTACTGCAAAATGTAGGTGTGAAAGATGCTGTTTGCACTGACTGGAGTGAAAATGGAAATTTCACTGTACATGTGACGAATCCAAATATACAATCAATTTGTAATGACCTACGTGTAACTTCTGAAAACATCAAAAAACGTATTAAATGGAGCAGTATTGAGAATATGGGTGATAACGTCAGTGGTTTAATTTTCATAGAAAGCTACAAAGTGAAATTTTTCGATACAGAAGTGAAATTTATATCCGAATTATATCAAGATGTTGAATTTTCTGTGGCAAGAAATAATCCGTTTACAATTTCTGCAAAAAATAATTACTCGGAAGTTTCCATTGCAATGAGTACAGAGCTTACATATAGTAAACATAATAAGATGTTACCACATATAAAGTTTAAGACCAATTCAAACATTTTTATAGAATGCTTCACTCGTGCCTTTGAGATTTCGGAAAGTAGAGAATTTGAAGTTCACTTGCTTTCTGATGATCCAGAGTATTTTAAAGTAAGTAATATTCGATTTCAGTTTAATATGAAACAAAGAATGTGTTTTTTGGTTTTAGATCTATAATAGTGCTACTTATCTATGTATTTTATAAAATCATAACTGTATTTTGCTCATTTTTCTGTTTGGTCGGTGAAAGACAACCACTTTTAGTGTTACATTTACAGAATAAAGGCTTGAACGGAAAAAACAAACTCATACTCTACTTGAAAATTTTGACGTTTTTACGTAAGAACCATTCACGGTAATTAGGGTTAGATGCTCTTCAAGCATCTCCTAGCCATGTTGGAATTTTGTCACCAAAATAGACTTTTTGTACTCTACCAATTTCCATGAGTTCTGTATACTTCAAAAACTCGGGAGTAAGTAGTGAAGAGTGAACTTCCGCCTGGGTCTGAAGACGATAATACTCAGCGTCCGCTACAGCTTTCTCACGAGCCAAATGAACTGAATCTTGTACGCCCTGAACATCACGTTTTGCTTCACTTTCAGCCACATGTTGCTTATGGTGGATTATTGCCACTTCAAGTTCCATATTTGCTTTAATGGCGGCTTCAATCTTTCGTGTCTCTGCAAGTAACGTACTGACCTTTTGCGTTTCTTCGGCGATTTGGCGTTTTGCTTTCTCTGACTCGATCATCTCGAAGTTGTCTTTGATAGAGTCAGGAATAATAGGTTTTGTAACCCGAATCGAAATTATTTCAATTCCTGGTGCCCAGATGTCGCAAGAACTCTGTAATGAGCTACTGAGGTGATCATCAATCTGATCAAATTTTGTTACATACACCTCGTGTAGAGTATGACGAGAACAAAATTGATTGATTTCATGATGAATTTTGTCGAAAATCCACATTTTATCATACGCAGAGGTATAATTACGAATTGTTTCCAAGACATGTTCCTTCCGTAGCCGATTTACCACTTCTGCCTTTTCGAAGTAAATCATCACTCCATTCGATGTTCCACATGGGACTTTGTGAACAGAATCGGTCTGAAGAATGATCGATATCGGCTCATATGAGTCCAGTAGTGGAATTTTAAAGCGGACACCTGGCTCAGCCACTTGGTTCTGCAGTGCACCACCACGGTAGTAAATACCAATATGGCCTTCTGGTATCGAGTGAATAGATAGAAAGAGTCCAACAATCGATACAAGAAAAATCACCAATGCAGTCCACATTATGTAACTTGTTGTAGTGTTACAATTCATAGGGAAAATTTCCACTTCGTTGGTTTTTGTTGGTACTGAATTATTTCGTTTCATTGTTTTGTACTTGGTTTTTTTTGTCAACGATTTTGAACCTTGAAATTATGACGAACTTTTCATCTGACACAAAAGATTCTAATTTCAATTTTTTTTCTAATATGAAGAAGTATAGTTAACACAGTAATTTTAAAATATCGACTTTTCGTAAAAAATGTTTCTAACATACCAACAAGACCAAATAGGAGATCAACAAGATCAACAAAAAGACCAAGGAGACCAACAAAAAGACAAAGATATTACTCATATTGCAAAAACTGCTGGAGGATTTTTTGGTACTATTTTTGTCATATCGATAATTTGGGGAGTGATTGGTTTTATAGCATTTATAACTTCGATTGTCTGTTTATTCAAAAATTCTACCGTTTTAGAAAACATAATCGGATTAATCCTTTCCATTATTCTGGGTCCGCTATACTTTTTCTACTTCATCTTTTCATCAAGTTACTGTAAGTAAGTTAAAAAAATGTAATATGCACTCTATACTTTTGGAAGAATCGTATGTAGTAGCTGACGTGTTAGAGTAACAAATGCGTAAAGTTGTACACGAAAGTCTACTACAAATGATGTATTATAATCTACTTCACTCAAATTCGTAACATAATGAATGAAATATTGGCTGTACTGGGATAAACGGATATGAGGCAAACACAGTATATATTCAAAAACTAATCTCATCCATACTCTAAAGTCTTGCGACTTTTTACTAATACGGTCACTAAGAAATTGAACTGCATCTTTTAACTCTTTCTCGTATAATATGCTAATGAATACTTGAAGATCTTCTTGTTGATGAAATAAAAATATCGTATCAATCAAACTCTTTGAAAGTACCATCACGTCATTATTATCAGAAGATGACATGTCAGTACACGAATACAGTGCCTGGACACAATTAATTATTTTCCTCAAGTCACCACCCATTACAGAATACAATCTCCGTATACTTTTCTCTTCATCAGCAAAAATTGACCGTAAATTTAAGTTCTCTGACACTAAAATTTTCTTTATGACAACGCTTACCTGAGGAATGGAAATTGGTGGAACTAGTACTGACAATACTCTGGATGTAAAACGTGTACTAAATGACGATTGATTATTTGAACAAAATATAAAAAATACATCTTTTTCCAGAAGATCAATCATATCACTGAAAAGTATTTGCATTTCTGCAATCATATTGTCCGAGTCATCAACAAAAATTAATTTTTTTTTCGTATTTTGAAACAAATTTCGAGTAGTAGCAAACTGTATGATCCGCTTTTGTAAAGTTTCCATTCGTACGTCTTCAGTAGTATTGATTTTTAGAACCATCGAAGATACAGATGTTGTGTAAAATGACGTGTAAATTAATTGTGATAATGACGTTTTACCTGTTCCAGGTGGACCATAGAACAAAAGAGATGGTAAATTTTGTTTTTTCAAGTAGGAGTTTAAAATTTGTACTGTCATAGAATTTCCATGAAAATCTTCAAATGTCTTTGGAGTATACTTTATAGTCCATGGTAAATTCGAAATACTATCTTGGTTCTCCATCTTCTTTTTATTCCTTCCTATATTAAATTCTTTTTATTCCTTCCTTTAAATTCTTTTAATTCTATTCTCCTTTATGTCTTTTTTATTCGAGGTTTTACAAATTTCAGAACACTTTTTTCAATCACTGGTCGATCTTTGAAAAGAAGTCTACTCAGCAGCATAACTTGATCTTTGGAACAGTACTTCTTTAAAGCATCTTCAATAAATGTAGTACTTAGAGGTTGACGTCTTTTTGAAGTATTCATTTCGATCTTTGTATTCTTCTGAGACTCGAAATATGGAATTTCATACTGTATCATCGTCTGAAGTAGTATCTCATCTAATTCTTTTTTCTTTTTCCTTCTTTCTTTGATCGCTTGTTGTAAAATTTCAATTTCCGACTGGAGATCAAACCATTCTTTTACACTTGGTTTGATTTTTTTCACTAGTTCTGCTTTTGCTCTTTGTACTTCTTCTTCTTCTTCTTCATCATCATCCACGTTTACATCGAACAGAGGATATGTCGTCATGTTTTTATTGTTTCCTTCATCTTCTTGAAACCACGTCGTCTGTGCATGTAGTAAATCGTGTACTTGTC
>Ga0209355_1002328_pt1 | contig 10632 bp, 12 predicted proteins | sample LauGreSBDMM110SN_3_FD_187563 | JGI IMG/M metagenome (GOLD analysis project Ga0209355, IMG submission 187563) | Freshwater lake microbial communities from Lake Michigan, USA - Sp13.BD.MM110.SN (SPAdes) (version 2) | ecosystem: Environmental > Aquatic > Freshwater > Lake | place: Lake Michigan...
GATTGCGACGACCCCGGACTCTGACCGGGTCGAGGTTTACGAGATGCGCTGAGGCATCACGACACAAAGGAAGTCATCCTTGAGTCCGCGAATGACGCCAGGGGACATCTCATCCTTGAATTCGAAATCAATCTCATCCTCAGATAAGGCCTTGAGTGGGTCGGTGATGTACTGAGGGTTGAACGCAATATTCACGTCCGGTCCGTCGTACTTCACGGCGATGGGTTCATGCGCGTCGCCACTTTCGGACTTTGCAGAGATTTCGAGATTCTGGGATTTCTTCGAGACCGTCATGCGAATCGTGTTATTGCGATCGTCGGTCATGAGGGCGGCGCGGTTGACGCTCTCGAGAAGTTTTTCACGTTCAAGACGGACCTTGGAGCCCACTTCCTTCGGGATGACTTGGCGGTAGTTCGGGTAGTTGCCTTCAACGACCTTGGAGACGAGTTGGATACGGTCCACGAGGCCTTCTTCGTTCTTCGGGATGTCGATGGTGAAGCCGACTTGGCGTTCGTTATGTGAAACGTGGGCCTCGCCGCCGGCCTTGAGCAGGCGCATTAATTCAATGATGGTGCGAGCAGGTAAAATGAGGGCGAGCGTCTTGTCGGAGCCGGCAATCTTGCGTTCGCATTTAGCGAGACGACGGCCATCAGTGGCGACGACGGTGAGTTTGCCTTCCGCAAATTCAAAGAAGACGCCGTTGAGGATGTAACGGTTTTCGTCGGACGATTGCGCATAGCTGACTTTACGCAACATGTCTCCTAGATCGTCTTGGTTGATGGAAATCGTCGGCTGTCCGGTGAAATTGGAAATGGGTGGGAATTGGTCGGCTGGTAGCCCGGCGATTTGGAAGACGGAACTACCCGAGGTAATCTTCACGCGGTCTTTACCCGTCAGTTCGACAATCGTCTCGCTGCTCGAAAGCGCACGGATGATGGGGACAAGTTTCTTGACTGGGAGGGTGATGCGGCCTGGGGAGGAAATTGAAGCTTTAATGCGACAGCAGATACCGAGATCCAGGTTGGTGGTGGTCAGGGTGATGGTATCCCCTTCGGCTTCGATGAGCACGTTTTGGAGAATCGGCATCGTGGCGCGGCTGCCCACGACGTTGGTAACGCTGGAGAGGCCGTTAAAAAAATGATTCCGGTTAACCTTGAACTTCATGGTGACTAAAGAATTGAGGACAGGCAGGGGGAGAGGCAACCCCTCATTGCCCACATACCCAGACTCTCTGTATCTAGTTACTCTTCATATATAAATACCAGTAGCAGTAGTAGGTGTCGGAATCCCGTGTACAGTTCCGCAAGCCACTGGTGAGCGGTCTTATCGGCGACCAAACCTCTTGTTTGTGAGGGGTGAATAAGTCCTCGGTTGTTCACACAAGGTCAGACCCACCAATCCTTCACCTCCTATTCACACCTTAGACACCGGCTCATCATCGTCGTCTGGAGCAGGGTCCATTTCACTCTTCTTAAGCAGGAAGATATGTCGGAAGATGCTGAAGCTAATATATCCGAGGAAGATGGCCGGGAAGGAATACTGGGGGCGCCACAACACCACAGCACCGACGATGATGATTAGGATGAAAACACGGGCCCCAGCCCGGGCAGTCCAATCTAGCTTCTTGAAGCTCGGGAAGCGGACATTGCTGATCATCAGGAAGGAGATGATTAACATCAGGGGAAGGAGGCTCCAGGACCAAGCCTGGACGGCCACATCAAGGGGTCCCTCACCTTCCATGATTTTCGATAAGACAAGGACCAGAGAAGCGATCATGCCGGCCGCGGCCGGTGAAGGTAGACCTACGAAATCACCCCCGGCCACACGTTTTTCGTTACCTGGGACGAGCGGGTTGGTGAGGACGTTGAAACGTGCCAGCCGTACGCCCGCGCAGAGGAGATAAATGAAAGCTAGGAGCCAGGTGATCAGCTGGACGTTAGCTGTGGCCTCCGGCTTAATGACGAGGAAGCAGGCCATCAGTGCGGGGGCCACACCGAACGAAACCGTGTCTGCGATCGAGTCGAATTCGGCTCCGAAAAGCGATTCGCGTTTGGTCGCGCGGGCGACCCGGCCGTCGAAAAGGTCACAGAGGCAGGCAAAAAGGATGAACCAGACTGCCATATTGTAGTGATCAGCCCGTCCGGCGGCGCTCAGTTCGGTGAAGCGTGCCTCGATGCAGTTCTTGATGGCAAGGAAGCCGCAGAGCATGTTGCCCGCCGTGAAGAGGTTGGGCAGCAGGTAAATCCGTGCAGCCTCTTCAGGTGAGGAATACTGGGGTTTTACGGGGGGAGTGGTCACGATTAGGACTTGGGGGATTCGTCGAGGTATTTCCAGAACCCGCCTTCTTGCTCGATGCGCGCTTCGTCCTCCGGAAAAGGCAGATGGGAGCGGAAAGCGAAGTCGGCGAACGTGTGCTTATGCAGCACGTAGTTGGCCATCAGGGAGCCTTCGGTCGCTTCGAAGTAGATCCGGAATTCACCGACGCGCAGCCGGTGATAGGTGTGTCCGCCGCGACGGACGGTGCCAAGATCGGAGCTTCCGCGTAGCAGGTCTTCCGGCGTGACCGCCGTGAACGCCTCGACGACATCCATCTGCCCCAGAGTGGGCAGCTTCGCGAGCTCGCGCATCGCTTGGTCGCTGAAGTTCACTTGATACATGGATGCCATCATCCAACGCCGCTCGCACGGGTTCGGCAATCACTCAGTTCGGCCGAGACCAGCGTGATAGCAGTAAAACCGCTTGTTTTTCGACCAGGTCCAACACTTTTTCAAAACCGTCGCTTTCGCCGTAATAGGGATCAGGTAAGGCGACGTCGTCCAGGAACAATCGGAGACGGGCCTTATATTCAGGCGGACAGCGCCGTCGAAGCTCGTTTAAGTTAAGCTCGTCCGCGGCTAGGATGAGGTCGAACGACTGGAAATCATCGGCATGCACTTGGCGCGCGCGGAGTCCCGAAAGGTCGTAGCCACGCTCCTTCGCATGCCGGATGGATCGGGGATCGGGCGGGTCGCCGATATGATAATTTTCAGTTCCGGCGGAATCGAACTCAATGGCGAGGCCAGCCAGCCTCGCCTTGGCCCGCAGCACGGCCTCCATCGTCGGAGACCGGCAGATGTTGCCCATGCAGGCGAGGAGGATCCGTCTCGGTCGGTTGGGCACTTACTTACCGAGTAGCTTCTTGAGGCCGTCTAAATCCCGGCCGTTCTTGGTGAGAAGCTCGCCATTTTTGCCGTACACGAGGAGCGTTGGGATGCCGGACACGTCCTGTTCCTTCTTGATGGCGCTGCCGCCTGCCGACTTAAAGGGTACGGCGGGCCAAGGCATTTTAGTTTCCTTCATGTATGCGAACATCTCGTCCGCGCCCTTGTCGCTGCTGATAAAGACGACTGCGAGTTTGGTCTTATTAGCGTTGGCGAACTTGACGAGCTCCGGCGTGAAAGCGCGGCAGGGCGGGCACCAGTGGGCGGAGCAGTAGACGGCCACGGTCTTGTTCTTCAGGGTCGCGAGGTCGACGGCCTTACCGTTTGCATCGACGAGGCCTTCCGGGAAGCGTGTTTTCCAATCAAAGTCGGCGGCGGCGGCAAGGGCGGCGCAGAGCAGAAGGCTGACGGTGGCTAGGAATGATTTCATGGGATAATTATAGCATAGTTCTCACCTCACCCGGTATCGATAATCCCAATAATACCTATTTATTTAACCAGCGGCGAAGCCGGCTCAGACCTTGCCGCCAAAGCTCTGGTGATCGTCGAGGTCGAGCACGTCGAACCAGGTGACGATGTCTTCGCGCTTGGCCCCCGCTGGGGTGGCGGACTGGTATTCGGTTAGTTTAGCCCGCCCAGCCGGCGCGCTGGGGGCTCTTTGTTCGTGAAAGGCGCTGAAGGCCGCGATTTCTTGGCTCAAGCGGGGTTTCTTGGCGTTGGCCATCAGCCAAGCCAAGATTTCTCCGTCTCCTAAGCCATTCTCAATCTGCGACTTAAGTGCATCTGCCTCGATGCCTAAAAAATCGAGGACATTACGATCGAGGGAGCAGGCGTAGTTATAATCGCCATTTTTACCAATCTGGGTGGCGCGGGCTTTATCGATCATCCGGGGGAGGATGACGAAGCCGCCGAGGCGGACGCGGGGGCTGCGGGGCGGGTGTTGGGTAAGGTCGTAGAGGTCGTGGGCCATAAGAGTAGCCAACCTAGCCCCCCTGCCCCCCTCCGCAAGAAAACAGGACGGCTTGAGGGTTTGCCAAAATGTCACACCTCCCCTTATCTCATCCTATGTTCCCCTTGGTCGCCGAACTTGCCGCCCATCCCTTGATCCGGGACTGCTTGTTGGGTTGTGCCTCGGTCTTTTTGACCGCGGCCGTGCTGGATGGTCTGTCCCCGAGGGACGCCTCTGGGAAATTGCAGATTTCTGGAGTCTGGTTGCTCCGCGGCGGATGGGTTCTGCTCACTACGATGCTGGCCTACCAAGGGCTGCGCACGCATTCCCTTCCCATCGCCAGTGCGGCGGAAGTGCTGCTCTCAATTGCCTGGGGTGTGTCGGGCTTAGCCCTCTTTCTCGACCTGACGTTCAACCACCGTCTGCCGACTTGGGCGATCGCGGGCACGACCGCGCTGTGTATCGTGGCGGCCGCTTTTCTCGGAGTCGTCGAACATCCGGGCTTGGACAAGACCGGTAAGCCGCTCATCGCCATCCATGTAGGCGCCGCGATCCTGGCCTACTGCGTGCTCGGCGCGCAGGCGCTCAACTCCACCGCCTATCTCCTCCAGGATCGCGCCTTGGCGCGTCATCAGTTTGGGGGCATCTACGCCCTACTGCCCGCGCTCGTTCCGCTCGATCGTATCGGCTCGCAGCTGATGGGCGCGGCGGTCTGGCTCCTCGGACTTTCTCTGGTGATTGGCGCGACCGACTGGGGGCAACGTGATCTAGCCGCCGTCGCCGCCCCGAAGCTCATCGCGGCGCTCATTACCTGGCTCGCTTGTTTCTGGATCGTCGTGCAACGCCGCCGCCAGCGCCTTCAGGGCGCCTCTTTCGCGCGGGCCTCCCTGCTCGTCGCGATACCAGCCATCATTGCGCTTTATCTTTCGCTCCCCACCTCCCGATGAGCGAGCGCCCCCGCAATCTGGTGGCGCTGAGCGCCACGCATCGTACCGCTGGCCTCGATGAACGCGCGGCGTTCACGGTGCCTGCGGGCGGAGCCGAGGTCTTCTACGCGGCCGCCCGCGAAGCGGGTCTCGCCGAAGCGGTCCTGCTCGCGACCTGTAATCGTCTGGAGGCTTACGCTGTCGGCGATGAAGCGGCCGCCCTTCATGTGCGGAGCGCCCTGCTCAAGGCCACGGGCGCGCCTGCGGCCGCGCTCGACCAGCATCTTCGTCCAGTGCCTGGACTGCAGGCCGTCGAACACCTTTTCTCCGTCGTCTCTGGTCTGGAGTCTCAGATGGTCGGCGAAGTTGAGATCGCCGGTCAGGTGAAGGATGCTTACGCCGACGCGCTCGCGCGCGGTATGACGGGTCCGGTGCTTAATCGTGTCTTCCAACGTGCCTTTCAGGCGGGAGCGTGGGCGCGCACCAACACGGGAATCTCCCAAGGCCAGGTGAGCCTCGGCAATATCGCCGTCGAACTGGCGATGCGCGTATTCGGTTCGCTCGCTGAAACCCGCGTCCTCGTGCTCGGCACGGGCGATGTCGGTCGTCAGGTCGTCCAGGCGCTGGTCTCTCGCGGCGCCTCCCAGGTTTCGGTCGCCTCGCGCGCGTTCGAGAACGCCCGCGCGCTGGCCGAAGAATTCTCCGGAGCTTCGCTCACGCTCGCCGACGCGTTGCGTCAGGCCCACACGCACGATGTCATTGTGGGCTGCGCCACGGTGGAACGGGCACTGATCGACGCTGTCGCACTCCGCGAGATGGCCAGCCGTCGTTCCGGACGCCCGCTGTTGCTCGTCGACCTCGGCGTGCCGCGTAATTTCGCCGCTGGCGTCCACGGCCTCGACGGCACGTATCTCTGCGATTTGGACGACCTCGCCCGCGTTTCTAACGCGAACCTCAAGGCTCGTCTGGCCGAAGTCGACCGCGCGCGCATCGCCTTGGCCGAGAGGGCCGCCCGCGCCTGGGGCGCGGCTAACCACCAGACTTCTCCGGAAGCTTAATTCATGAAACCCACGGTCCTCATCGTCGACGACGAGAAGAACATCCGCGAAGGCCTGCGGGCCGCGTTGGAGGATCGCTATGAGACCTTCGTCGCGAAGGATGCCGCGGAAGCGGCGCGCCTCATGCAGGATGTGCCGCCGGACGCGGTGCTGACGGATCTCCGCATGGCGGGCCCCGACGGTATGGCGGTCATTGAGCGCGCTCTTAAGCTGCCCAACCAGCCAGTCTGCATCATGATGACGGCATACGGGGACGTGGATACGGCCGTAAAGGCGATGAGCCTCGGCGCGTATTGGTTTTTCCAGAAGCCGGTGGATCTCCGCCAGGTGGAACTCGTCCTCGATCGCGGGCTGAAGGCCCGCACCACCGAGAAGGAAGTCGTCACGCTGAAGACCCGACTCGACCGCAAGTTTTCACTCGGCGAGATCGTCGGGTCCTCTGCCGCCCTCCAGCGTTCGGTCGAACAGGTCCGTTCGGTCGCTACTTCCAATGCGACTATCCTGCTGCTCGGCGAGACGGGTACCGGCAAGGAGCTCTTTGCCCAAATGATTCACCAGGCGAGCCAGCGCTCGAAAGGTCCTTTCATGGCGGTGCATTGCGCCGCCATCCCCGCCAACTTGCTCGAGTCCGAATTGTTCGGTCACGAGAAGGGCGCGTTCACCGGCGCGAATGAGCGTCGCGTGGGTCGCTTCGAATCGGCCGACGGGGGCACCCTTTTTCTGGATGAAATTGGGGAGATTGATGCCACCACGCAGGTGAAGCTCCTGCGCTTCTTAGAGACCCGCTCCGTCGAGCGCCTCGGTTCCCATCGCCCCATCGCCCTCGACTTGCGCCTCGTCTGCGCCACGAATCGTGACCTCCAGCAGATGGTTAAGGAGGGCAAGTTCCGCGAAGACCTCTATTATCGCTTGTCCGTCGTTCCCTTGCGGTTACCGCCCTTGCGCGAACGCCAGGACGACGTCCCGCTCCTCCTTTCACATTATCTCGAGCGCTTCGCGAAGGAGAACTCGGTCGCCGCTGCCAAACTTTCGCCGGAAACATTGGCCGTACTCGTCCGATATTCTTGGCCCGGCAACATCCGTGAGCTACGCAATGCCTGTGAGAACCTCGCCGTACTCCGGGCAGGCAAGACGGTCGCCGCCGGCGACCTAGATGCGCGTTTTTCCCAACCTGCCGCTACGGGTGTGGCGGTTTCGGCCTTACTCTCTGCCGGCGGCAACACCCTCGATCGCGAGCTCAATGAAAAGCAGCTTTTGAAGCAGGCTTTGGCTGCCGCCGCTGGTAATCGTACGCGCGCCGCCGAGTTGATGGGTATCTCGCGTCGCACGCTCCATCGCAAACTCCTGCAATGGCCGGAATTGGATCCCGGCCCTGAGACAGCGTGAGGCTGCTTGCTCTTCTGCTTTCCTGCGTTGCGCTTCGCGCCGCCGATATCGTCGGTTCGGACCTACTGGCCGGATCTGTCGCCCGGGGTCTCGATCAAGCCGCAGGTAATATCGTTGCTGATTTCGGCGGCACCCTTCCAGCGAGGCAGGCGTTCGTTGAGGGTCGGGCTTCGGTGGCCATACTCATGGTGCGAGATAGCGAGGTCGCGCCAGTTCCCACCGGCAAGATAGGTGTTGTCGAATTTCGTCTCGCGAGCGCGGTGGTGGTGGTTGCCGCGCACGGCAGTAACCGCGCCGAATCCATCACGCTGGAAAATCTTGCGAACGTGTTTGCGCGCGATCCGCGTTCGGCCGCACGCAACTGGAATGACCTCGACCCCGCCGCACGTTCCGAGCTTATCACCCCCGCGGTCTGTTCCCCCGCCGGCTCGATGGTGCTCGAGATTTTTCAAGGCCTCTCGCTCGAGGGAAAGCCGTTCCGGTCGGACGTTCGGCTGCGGATTGAACCCGATCTAGCGGCCGACCTGTTGGCCTCTCGTGCGGGGAGCATCATCCTCATCCCCCGCCCTCCTTCTGGCCGTGGTAAGATTATCCAGGTCGCTGATGGTCGCCCTGGCAAGTCGACCACCGCTTACGGTCCCGATGAGAACAACGTCCATAATGGTGATTACCCCCTGCAGGTCCCGCTCATCCTTTATGCTCGGCAGGATCGTCTCCCGCAGCTTACCCCTGCCCTGCGTTGGCTCGTTTCCGATGAAGCAGCTTCCTTGCTTGAAAAGCAGGGTCTCACCCCTGCTCCCAAGGCCGCACGGATCAGGTTTGTCCAAAGGCTTGACACTCGGTAGGGCGTTTGGTCTGCTTCCCATCCAACGCGCGCGTAGCTCAATGGTAGAGTACCACCTTGCCAAGGTGGCTGTTGCTGGTTCAAGTCCAGTCGCGCGCTCCACTTTAAAATGGAGCCAAAACCCGCCGAAACCCGGCGGGTTTTTCATGTCAGAACCTAGGCCGCCGCCGGCAGGGTCACCGTGATCCGTAGACCTTTCGGTCGGGCGGGTTCCGCCGTGGCGGAGCCCCCATGGAGTTCGGCTACCTGGCGGACGATACTCAGGCCTAAGCCACTCCCCCCAGCCCGGCGGGATTTGTCAGTCCGATAAAAGCGATCAAAGAGCTTTGGCAGGTCTGCCGGAGGCACCCCCGCCCCGTCGTCTTCCACGGTCAACTCTACGCCGCTGAGGGTGTCGCGGGTCGAGACGGTCAGGTGACTCATGCCGGCGGCGTGGGCTAAGGCATTATCGATTAGGTTCTGGACCAGGCGGCGGGCTTGGACCGGATCGGCGGCACCGCCATCGGCGGCTTCCAGCTTCAATTTTAGTTTCACGCCGGCCGCCTTGCAGCGGGCGGCGAATTCCTCGGCGACTTCGCGGGCCGCGATATGGAGAGCGCCTGGCTCGCGACGGACATCCTGGGCAGACTCCAAACTCGCGAGGGCGAGTAGCCCTTCGACGAGGCCCTGCAGTCGACCGACCGAGCTCACGATCTTCTGCGTGAAGCGGGCGCGGTCTTCCGTCGACATCGTCGCCTGGTCTTCGGCCAAGGTCTCGGCGTAGCCGCGGAGAATCGTCACCGGCGTACGCAGGTCATGGGAGACGTTCGTCACGAAGTCGCGTTCCATCGCTTGGAGGCGCTTCAGCGCTGTCACATCCGCCAGCACGAAGATGGCGGCGCCGTCGCCGAACGCTTCCGGATCGGTGCGTGCCCCGGCGGCCTGAATCCAGACATCTGATAGTGGCGCCCGATTTAGGAGAATCATGGAGCGCGCGCCCCCCTCGGCGCGGGCACGACGGATGAGCTCGATGAAGTCCGCGCTCCGGACGAGTGGGACAATCGAGCCGCCAGCATCTTCTTCGGACAGGCCGAACAGCGCGGCCGCCGCCGGGTTGGCGAGGCGCAGGCGATCTTGCGCGTCGACGACAAGGACCGCGTCGGTCAGCGGCGCGAGTAGCGCCTCGATGCGCCGTGCGGCCGCGGCACGGATCTCGCCTTCGCTGGCGGCACGTCGTTCGATGGCGATGAAAAGTTCTTCTAGGCGCAGCTTACGCACCAGCCAGCCTTGCGGACGCGGCGCGGCGCCCTCGGTAAGCAACGCGCGGCGTGCCCACCGTATATGGCCGGCGATTTCGGCAAAGTACCAGATGGCAGCGACGACGAGCGCCAGCAGGAGCAACCAGGGAAGCCAGGACATCTGCGTTGGATGCTGTCCGGCTCCGCCAGACGCGCGAGTGCAAAGCGGTTTAGCCGTTCACGCGGTAACCAACGCCGCGCACGGTGTCGATCACATCGCCGGATGGGCCGAGTTTCTCGCGTAGGCGGCGGACGTGGGTGTCGACCGTGCGGGTCTCGAGGTCCGGCGAATAGTTCCAGACGTCGGCGAGGAGTTCTTCGCGCGACTGTACCCTACCCTTCCGCTCGAGGAGCAGACGGAGCAGTTTGAATTCGGTGGCGGTCAGTTCGACGATCTTACCGGAGGCGGTCACTTCGTGGCGCTCGATGTCGAGCATCAGCGCACCGGCGGCGAGGCGGGTTGAAGGCTTAGCGGCAGCGGACTTCGCGCGGCGCAGGAGGGCCTGCGCACGCAGCATCAGCTCGCGTGTATCAAAAGGCTTGGTCACATAATCGTCGGCGCCGGACTCGAGGCCCTTCACCTTGTCGACCGTTTCGCCCTTGGCTGTGAGGAAGATCACCGGCGTATCCTGGAGGAGTGCGTCGGCGCGGACCATGCGCAGCAGCTGCACGCCCGTGAGTTCGGGCATCATCACGTCGAGGATGATCAGGTCGGGGCGGAAGTCGCGGGCCAGGCCGATGGCGCGCAGTGGGTCGTTGAGCGTGCGGATGGCATATCCAGCCTGCTTGAACTTGTAGTCCAATAGTTCCGTCACGTCGGATTCATCGTCGACGATCAGGATGCGCTTGAGATGTTCGGCGTCCATAGGTGCGCCATTACATAAACGCCCCGCCAAACGAAGCGCCAGAGTTAGGTTACAATCATGGCGGACGTGTTACGCCGCCAATAAATCTTTGTAAATAACTGATTATAAAGGTTTTATGAATTTAAG
>Ga0209355_1002331_pt1 | contig 10628 bp, 11 predicted proteins | sample LauGreSBDMM110SN_3_FD_187563 | JGI IMG/M metagenome (GOLD analysis project Ga0209355, IMG submission 187563) | Freshwater lake microbial communities from Lake Michigan, USA - Sp13.BD.MM110.SN (SPAdes) (version 2) | ecosystem: Environmental > Aquatic > Freshwater > Lake | place: Lake Michigan...
GGCGAGCGGCAAGTTTGACATTGCCGTGGCTGCGGTTGACAACGCCGTGCACGTGATCGAGGTTGCCAAACAAAACGCAGTTATTGTTGCCGGCGGTGACGGCGGCATGAACGAGATGATGGTGCGCCCAGACATCACCCGCGTTGCCGATGTGCGCGGCAAGACCTTTGTGGTGGATGCACCCAACACGGCGTATGCCTTGATAGGCCGCAAAATTTTCAAAAATGCCGGCCTGGTGGATGGCAAGGACTACAAGCTCAACCCACTCGGTGGCACTGAGGCACGTACCAAGTCGCTGGAATCGCCGGCCGGGCCTGCCACCATGCTCAACCCGCCCTGGTCGTTTGTAGCTAAGGAGCGCGGCGCCAAAAGCCTGGGCCGCACGATTGATTTGTTTGGACCCTACCAGGCCAGCGGTGTTTATGTGATGCGCCCCTGGGCTGCAGCCAATGCCGGTGCCCTGGAGCGGTTTTTAGGCGCTTACATCGATGGTTGCCGCGCCACCCTGAACAGTGCCAACAGGGCCCAGGTGCTGGAAGTTCTGCAAAAAAGTTTCCAGCTCGACAAAGCCAAAGCTGAGCTGACTTACGAAGCTTTGACCACACCCGGCCATGGGCTGAACAAGGACTGCGCCATGAACATGGAAGGCTTTAAGAACGTGCTCGCGCTGCGCGCCGAAATGGAAGGTCAGTGGGGTGGCGTAGCACCTGCGCCGGACCGGTTCATGGACCTGAGTTACTACCAGCGCGCTTTGCAGCACGCCGGTCGTTAAGCCGGGCCGCGATGTTGCGGCTCAAGCCAGGTTGATCGGCAGGCACAACTCATAGCCCTGGCCCCAGACTGACTTGATCGCCGCTTCATCACCTTCGGACTGCACATCCTTGAACTTCTTTCGAAGGCGGGCCACCATCTCTTCAAGGGCGTGCTTGCTGATGGACTGTTCAGCATCGTCGTCGGCATAAAGGTCGCACAGAGCGCCAGAGCTCAGTGTCCGGCCTTTGGCCTGGATCAGGGCCAGCAGCAGCGTTTTTTCGCGGTGGGTTAAGCGCAGCTTTTGCCCGGGATGCGGCCCCAGCAAGGTGCGGTCGCGCAAACGCAGCGACCATTCATCGGTGTCTGCGGTTTTTTTGATGCGACGAGCCAGACTTATCAGTATCAACACCAGCTCATCCGGCGCGGTCGGCTTGGTCAGGTAGATGTCTGCGCCCCCCTCCTAGTAACCGGAGATGCGGTCTTGCAAGGCCACCCGCGCCGTCATGATCACTATGCCCGCTGCCGGCAGACTTTGACGGATGCGTCGGCTCAGACTCAAGCCGTTTTCGCCCGGCAGATTCAGGTCGAGTACGTACATCAGAGCACACCATGCCATCTATTGCTGAATTACAAGTTTTGAAAGACGCCTTGGACGCGAAAATCGCCGAGGCTTTAGCCCAAGATGCCCTTTTGAAGAAAGAGCAGGCATTGGCGCGCACCAAGGCGCGCGAGGCTGAAGTGGCCAGGGGCCTCAAAGAGATTGCTATGCTGATGCGGCAATACCGTTTGAGCAAAGAGCATCTTTTCAAGGCAGCCCAAAGCGCTCCGGCGCAAAAAGGTGGTCAAGGTGGGGGCGACATGCTCGATGGCCTGATGCCCGGCCAGCTGCGTGAGGATGCCCGTTTTGAGTTTGAACGCGCTTCAAATTCCAATGAACCTGCCAAACGCATGTCTGTACAAGAAATGCGGCAGTTCTACGAAAATTTTGACAATAAAGGCGCTGAAGCCCCTTAAGATTCGGGCGAACCTTTGGCCGCCGCCATAACTTTGGCGGGCTGTCATCTCGGCGTAGCACGCAAAAGTTACAAGACTAGGGTGAACTATTCAGAAATCCCTATTGACTTTGCACCCACCCCCTGGCCCGGCAAGATCGGCATGACTTCGTGCCCTGGCTGGCGTTTGGGCGAGACATCACCAGAAGAGGTTTTGCTTGCCGATATCGAATGCCTTGTTCGTCATGGCATTCGCACCGTCATCAGCTTGCTGGCAACTGATGAGCTAGAGCGCATGGGTGCTAAGAACTTGTCGCACCATTTGGGTTTGCATGACATCGGGTGGCACCAAATTCCGGTAGAGGACTTTGGTGTGCCCACATTGACGGTCACAGCGAAATGGTGCGACTTGATGCCTAAGCTCACCGCGACGCTGCAGTCAGGACCGATTTTGGTTCATTGCGCTCACGGTAAGGGCAGAACAGGCACCATGGTGGCTACGCTGTTCAAAGCATGGGGGTGGCGCAGCGAGGAGGCGATTGCGTGGGTCCGTCAGTACCGCAGCGGCGCGATTGAAAACCTCAAGCAAGAAGCTTATGTGGAGGCATTCCGGCCCCCTTTCCCGGGCTTAAAGCGCGCTTTTACCAATGATGGCAAATCGAATTTTTAAGCAAAAATAATCGATCACTGACACGGTAAGCAGGATCATCAAGATCACAAACGCCATTTGCTGCAGTTCCAAAGTGCGAATTTGCTCTGACAAAATCAAACCGATGCCACCTGCCCCGACAATGCCGATGATGGAAGCGCTGCGGGTGTTGGACTCGAACTGATAAAGCACTTTATCGGGGGAGCATCGCTCGCCATCCGTACACGCTCTTTAGTGACTCAACAGCACATTGGTCAGTACATTAAGCCGGCCAATTAAATTAGCTTTTCGCGAACCTTGGCGGTGATCCATTCGCTGAACACCACGGTGACCAAGACCAAAATCAACAGCATCGTTACCTTGGGCCAAGCCAGCGTTGCGAGTGCGCCTTCGAGCTTGACGCCGATGCCGCCAGCGCCAACCAAGCCAAGCACGGTGGATTCGCGAATATTGATGTCCCAGCGAAACACGCTGATGCCCGCCAAGGTGGGGGCCACTTGAGGCACCACGCCCCAAGCCATGGTTTGGGCACTGGATGCGCCTGTGGCCTCAATCGCTTCGACTTGGTCCGCGTCGATTTCTTCGATGGCCTCGTACAGCAGTTTGCCAATGAAACCAATCGAACGAAAAGCAATCGCCAATATACCGGCCAAAACACCAGGCCCCAAGATGGCCACCAACAGCAAAGCCCAAATCAGTGAGTTGATGGAGCGCGAGGCGACGATCACAAATAAGGCTACGGGCCTTACCAACATGCCACTGGGTGTCGTGTTACGGGCGGCTAAAAACGCAATGGGTACCGCCATGACCAAACCCAACAAAGTGCCCAAGGTGGCGATATTCAACGTCTCCCATAAGGGCCACCACAACTCATGCACTGAAGCCCAAGCGGGCGGCATCATGCGCGAGCCGATGTCTTTGAACTGCGCTGGTGCATCTGACACAAAAGCCCAAATCGTGTCTTTTGTCATGACCTGGAACGTCCAGCTCACAAAAGCCAAAAGCAATACCCACAGCATGAACACACCAAATTCGGATCTGGAAGTGCGTTTTTGCCAATCGCTTTTACGCAAGTTTGTAGATGAAGGTGAGGCGGTCATTGTGTGTACTTTCTGAGCCGACCCGAAACGAGTTCGGCCAACATGACAATGACAATAATCACCCACAAAATGGCTGCAGCCGAGTCAAACTCGTAACGGTCCATGGCGGTGTTGAGTGTGGCTCCAATGCCGCCGGCGCCCACAATGCCAATCACGGCCGACTCCCGAAAATTGATGTCCAGCCGGTACAAAGACAAACCCAGTAAGCGCGGCATGACCTGCGACAGCACAGCAAAATCCAGCACCTGCAAATAGCTTGCGCCGGTAGCGCGCAGGGCTTCAAGCTGCGAGGCCTGAATTTCTTCGATGTCTTCGGCCATGAGCTTGGCCATGAAGCCTACGGTGGCAAAAGTCAGGGTCAAGAAGCCCGCAAAAGGGCCAAAACCGAACATAGCTACCAAAAAAATCGCTACGATTATTTCGTTCAGCGTACGTGACAATGCGATGAAGCCTCGACAAAGCAGGTATATCCAAGTAGGGGCTAAATTACGCGAAGCCCCAACTGCTACCGGAATGGATAAAAACACACCCAAGACGGTCGAGGTGACCGTCATTGTCAGGCTCTCTTGAAAGCCCAGCAGGATGTCACCCCAACGACTTGAGAAATCGGGGTACAAAAAGCCCAGTACAAAGGCCCATCCGCGCTCTAAGCCCAGCACTACGCGGGACCAGTTCACTTGCACAGATCCAATAGCTAAAACCAAGTAAATCAGGGCACCCGCGTACAAGGCCCAGCGCGCGCGTTGGGTGGCGATGAAGGATGGCGGCGACCACGTCTGCAGCGGACGTTTGTCCCCTAATTTAACCGCGGCACTCATGCTGCGGCCAGATTCAAATTCTTTTCGCTGCGCTCGGCGGCAAGATGAGCCGTAGCTTGCATACGTTGCGTGATGGCGGTCCAGTCTTCGTCGCCATAAATACGGGTCAGCACATCGTGGTCAACCTGAGCTGCTGTGCCATCAAACACCACGCTGCCAGCGCGCAAGCCTACGATGCGCGGTAGAAATTCGGTGGCTAACACCACATCGTGTATGTTGACAATAGCTGCTAAACCGCGTTCTTGGCACAGCTCCAGAATTAAACGCATGATTTGGCGAGAAGTTTTGGGGTCTAGGCTGGCAGTGGGTTCGTCCACCAAAAGCAGTTTGGGGCTTTGCATCAACGCTCGAGCAATGCCAACGCGCTGTCTCTGCCCGCCGGACAAGGCGTCGGCGCGTTTATTTTCCATGCCGCTCAAGCCCACGCGGTCTAAAAGCACATAAGCTTGATCAATGTCTTGCGCGTCGAATCTGCGAAACCAACTGGCCCAAAAGCCGGTGTAGCCTAGCCGACCCGACAAAAGGTTTTCCATCACCGTCAAGCGCTCGACCAGCGCATATTCCTGAAAAATCATTCCGATATGCCTGCGCGCTTGGCGCAGCCCTGACGAGCCGAGTTGGCCGAGGTCTTGGCCGTCGAGCACAATGTGCCCGGCGGTGGGCTGCACCAGCCTGTTCACACAGCGGATCAGCGTGGACTTGCCAGCACCCGAAGGCCCGATCAAGCCAAGTACCTCTCCCGAAGCCACGTTCAAGCTCACATTTTTAAGTGCAAGATCGCCCGTGGGGTAGCGCTTGTCCAACTGTTGCAGCTGCAGCATTCAAGTCCTCACTTGCAGGCGTAGCTGACGTTCATGGCCTTGTCGATGTCACGCACCACTGCCCAATGCTGCTTGTAGGTTATAGGCATGAACTTTTCTTGTGGTGGCTCGGCTTTGTTGAATTCGGCGGCCATAGTAGTGCCTTCCCATTTGAAGCTGAAAAAGGCTTGCTTGATCTTCTCGGCTAACTCGGGCTTGAGGTTGTAAACATACCCATAACCGGTGGTGGGGAACGAGTCGGATTTGTATATAACCTTGGTCTGCTCTGGTTTGACCACACCGCGACCCTCCATGCGCAGCTTGACTGAGTTGGCAATCGCAGCGGCTGGATAGTCTTTATTGGCCACACCCAAAATAGAGTTGTCGTGCTTGCCGCTGAAGACGGGGGTGAAGTCCTTGCCCGCCTCCATTTTGAACTTCTCGCGCATTAAAGCCGAAGGCGCTTTATAGCCCGAGTTGGATGTCTCCGATGTGAAGGCTATGCGCTTTCCCTTGATGTCTTCAATCTTATCGATACCGCTGCCAGGGTGGGTGATGAACTCCATTTCGTAGCCAAAGCGGTTGTCTTTGGATGCCATCATTGCAAAGGGAACAAAACCGGCGCAGTTGACTGCAATTGGATTAGAGCCTGTGTTGAAACCCGAAACGTGCAAGCGCCCAGCACGCATGGCTTCAAGCTGGGCGGCGTTACTTTGAACTGGAAAGAACTGAACTTTTTTACCCGTTACTTTAGATAAATGGTCCAAAAATGGAGCCCATACAGGTGCATAAACAGCGGGATCTTCTACCGGTGTGTAGGCAAACACCAAGGTTGCCGGGTCGATGAATTGCTTAGGGTCATTAGGTGCATCAGCCACCATGTCCCCGTTTGCGTCTTTGAAGCGGGGGTCCATGGCTTGAACTGACATCGTTGACAAAAGCATACAAATCGCAGCAGCACTAATGCGAGAGACGTTCATTTGATTTTTCCGAGAAGTTAAAAAAATCAAGATAAAGGAAGTTTGTGACATTTACGTGACTAGTGCATCAGTTTGCAAGGACATGCCTCCAAAGTACGGCGTAAACACAAAAGGGCTCAAACTTCTTTAATGCTAAATGTTCTAGAGGGATTGCGAAAAGCGTACTTCGTTTTTTGACCTCAGCGTAGTGAATGAATGGCCGTTGAGGCCTTCAGTTGGGTCTGTGAGCCGGTCTTATTGCTGTCTTGAAATCTTCTTTCAATAGTCATGCCTTTGCCACATTTTCAAAATAGCATAAAAAATTACAAGGTTTTTTATGCTGAAAATTTCTCATCTGGTTAAAAGCTACGGGTCCACAAATGCGGTCAACGGTATCAGCTTGACTGTCAAGCCGGGTAGTTTTGTGGGAGTGATTGGACGATCTGGTGCAGGAAAATCTACCTTGCTGCGCATGATCAACCGCCTGGAAGACCCCACCGCTGGCACTATACAAATGGATTCTGTGATGGTGTCTGACCTGAAGGGTCAACAATTGCGTGAGTGGCGCCGTAACTGCGCAATGGTGTTTCAGCAATTCAATTTGATTGGCCGACTTGATGTGCTGACCAATGTGTTGATGGGGCGATTGACCACAGTTCCTTCTTGGCGCTCGCTGCTGCAAATTTGGTCAGACGATGACAAGATTCGAGCCCTATCTGCTTTGCAGCGTTTTGACATGGCAGAGTTTGCGTCCAAACGTTGCGATCAACTGTCAGGTGGGCAACAGCAGCGCGTGGCCATTTGCCGCGCTTTGATCCAAGAGCCTAATATTATTTTGGCAGACGAGCCCATCGCATCACTTGACCCCCGTAACTCCAAAGCAGTTATGGATGCCCTCAAAACCATCAATGAGGAATTCGGCATCACTGTGCTCTGCAACCTGCATTCATTGGACATAGCCCGTCAATACTGCGACCGCTTGGTGGGACTCACCGCTGGCGAAGTGGTTTTTGATGGAAAGCCGGCTCAACTGACGGACTCGTTTGTTAGCAAGCTCTACGGCGTTGAGGCTTCTATGGTCAGTGAAGTTGCTGATTCAGTACTTGAAGCTGCATAACTGAGTTCCCCTCCCAGCCATTTACTTTGGCATTTTCATCATCCCTCAAGGAGTTTTTTTTATGTTTAACCGTCGTCATTTGATGGCTCTTGCCGTCGTGTCTGCTATTTCTGCTGGCGCACAAGCCCAGACAGCCCCAACTGAATTGATTTTTGCTGTTGTACCTGCTGAAAACGCAGGGATGGTGGGAGAGCGTTACAAGGACTTCTTGGAATACCTTTCTAAAGAGACCGGTGTCAAAGTCACACTGCGTGTGGCCTCTGACTATGCCGCCGTGATCGAAGGTCAACGTGCTGGCCAGATTCACATTGGCTATTACGGCCCTACAGCATATGCGCGCGCGCGCATGACAGGCGCGAAAATCACACCCTTTGTAACCGAGACTGCCAAGGGCGGGGTTCGTGGTTACTACGCGGTGTTCTATACAAAAGCAAATTCAACATACAAAACAATTGCGGACTTGAAGGGCAAGAATTTTGGCTTGGTGGATCCCAACTCAACCTCGGGTAATGTGGTTCCACGCTTTGCGTTAGACAAAATGAGTATCAACCCTGACACCTATTTCGGTAAGGTTGTTTACACCGGCAGCCATGTCAATGCTGTGATGGCGCTCCAGCAGGGCACGGTAGATGTGGCCGCAAACTGGTGGAATAGCGAAGAAGACTCAGAACTGATGCGCATGGTGACCAAGGGTATGGTCAAGAAAGAGGACTTCCGAATCATCTTTAAATCTGACTTGATTCCCGCCTCACCAGTGGCCTACTTGGACAGCCTTCCAGCCGATCTGAAAGCCAAAATTTCACAAGCTTTCTTGCAGGCCCATACCAAGAATAAAGCCGCTTTTGACAAATTGTCCGACGGCAAAAACGACCCATTTGTGACAGTTACCCACAAAGAGTTTGAGCCAGTGGTTGCCATGAACGCCTTTGTTGACCAGTTGCGTAAGAAGTAAATTCTGCCCGCATAGCACTTAACTTCCATGACCACTCCATTATTTTTGGCGAACAACCCCTTACTGGGCGCCTATCAACTGGCCACGCAGCAACGTCGTTGGCAGTTGGTAATGGGTGTGGTCATGGTAGTTTTGTTATCACTTTTGGCGGCATGGGGAGCTGAAGTTGATTTGTTTAAGTTCTATGAAAATATTGGTAATTTCACCAGTTATATCGGACGAATTTTTTATCTCGACTCTGGTCTTGCTGCGATTCGTGACCCTTTTGAATGGTTCTGGGGCTTAGACAAGTGGCTATGGTTGTTACTTGAAACCCTGATGATGGCTTATGTTGGTACCGTGCTGGGTGCCTTGGGTGCTGTGCTGCTGTGCTTTATGGCCAGCAAAAACATGACTCGAAGTGCGTATCTGGTGTTCGTGACTAGAAGGTTCATGGAGTTTTCTCGAACAGTTCCGGAAATTGTTTTTGCGTTAATTTTTGTATTTGCTTTTGGCTTGGGTCCTGTTGCAGGCGTACTGGCCATCGCCATCCATACCATGGGGGCGCTAGGTAAATTGTTTGCTGAGGTAGTTGAAAACGTTGACATGAAGCCAGTACAAGGTGTCATTGCAACAGGCGGCAACTGGCTAGAAAAAATTCGGTTTGCCGTAATACCTCAAGTTTTGTCAAATTTTGCAAGTTATAGCTTGCTTCGCTTTGAGATTAATGTTCGTGGAGCTGCAGTCCTGGGTTTCGTTGGGGCTGGGGGTATTGGTGAAACTCTCATTTCAGCCATTCGTAAATTTTATTATTCGGATGTAAGCGCCTTATTGATTCTTATCATATTAACTGTGATGATTATTGATGGATTAACCGAAAAATTACGTCATTCGTTAATCGGTACAGAGGTTTACAAATGAATGCATTGGCTATTCGAAATAAATTTCCTCAGTACTTTAAAAAAATTACTCGCCATGGTGTTGTAACAATATCTGTAGCTTTCTTTTTCTTAGTTTTATTTGCTGTCAGCTTAGTCAAGTTAGAATTCAGTGTCTTGCGGTTATTCAACGGCTTCACAGGATTGCTGGACGTTGTTCGTTTGATGTTTCCCCCAAGCGCTGATTCTTGGTCCACTTTTTACACCTACCTCAAAGCAATGGGTGAGACGGTTGCCATCGCATTCCTGGGTACCTTGTTGGCGGCAATTATCGCTTTACCCTTATCAGTGCTGGCTGCAAGAAATACAACAATTAATCGCATAGTCCATTTCCTTGCTCGTAGATCCTTTGACACTATTCGTGGTGTAGATATTCTCATTTGGGCGCTCATATGGATCAATGTTGTTGGGCTTGGACCTTTTGCAGGTTTACTTGCTATAGTTTGTGCGGATATTGGTTCTTTCGGTAAATTATTTTCTGAGGCCATCGAGGCAGCTGACCGAAAGCCTGTTGATGGAATAGCTTCAACAGGCGGGAACAGCCTTCATCAAATTCGTTTTGCTATTATTCCCCAAGTTTTACCTGTTTTTCTAAGTCAAGTTTTATATTATTTTGAATCAAATACACGCAGTGCCACCATTATTGGTATTGTTGGAGCCGGCGGCATTGGGTTGATATTGTCAGAGCAAATTAGGATACTTGAATTTCAAAATGTTTCATTTATCATTTTGATGATCCTTTTGGTGGTGTCTGTTATTGATTGGCTGTGTTCAAAGATTCGTTTCTCCATTATTGGCAAAAATCTTCATTGATCCTAACCGTGAGCCCCAATTGATGACCATGGCTCAGTTTCACGAGAATTTGGAGTCCAGAATAAGCTGCAGTGCTCAGATTAAAGCGCAGGTTTTTGCAGCATAAATTGCGTTAAGCGTCACGAAATTAAGCTTGGGGCCACCATACGCCCATCCGCGGGCACCGATGAAGAGATAGAAATAGACGGCCTGGGTGTGCTCAGCAACCGCTACGGCTGAGAGCGGCACTGCGTCACGGGTGTCTCGATTCAGGCTTTTTGCAGCGCCAGCTTGACACCTTGCTGCGCCAAGGTGTGAGTCAACAAGGATGTGACCGCGTAGATGGCGTCCAGAGTCGGGGTAGGGGAATCGGTGATACGCGCCAATTCCACGACACTGCCCAAAATCGCTTCCAACTCCAAGGCGCGACCCTGCTCGACGTCTTGCAGCATGGATGTTTTGTGCGCACCCACCGCTTGAGCGCCGGCAATGCGTTGGTCAACGGTCACTTTGAACGCCACGCCCAGCTTTTCACCGACCCGCTGAGCTTCTTCCATCATGCGCTGAGCCAACTCCCGCGTGAGCGGGTAAGTGCAAATGTCTTCCAGCGTGGCGTGGCTGAGCGCACTCACAGGGTTGAAGGTCAGGTTGCCCCAAAGTTTGACCCAAATTTCTGAGCGGATGTCGCGCGAGACGGGTGCTTTAAAGCCTGCGGCCATCATGGACTTGCTCAGCGCCTCAATTCGTGGGCTGCGTTGGTTGTCCAGCTCACCGAGTGT
>Ga0209355_1002332_pt1 | contig 10628 bp, 9 predicted proteins | sample LauGreSBDMM110SN_3_FD_187563 | JGI IMG/M metagenome (GOLD analysis project Ga0209355, IMG submission 187563) | Freshwater lake microbial communities from Lake Michigan, USA - Sp13.BD.MM110.SN (SPAdes) (version 2) | ecosystem: Environmental > Aquatic > Freshwater > Lake | place: Lake Michigan, USA...
CTCTAATAGATGCAGTAAGAGCTGCACTATCATATAAGGGTAAGAGTGGGTTAGCTCTTAAAGGTCATACATTTGTATCATCTACAAAACATATGGTTAGTATTGAAACTACATCAAAGCATAAGCCGGATGTTAAACTTCAAAACTCCGAATCACCTGTTGTTCGTACAAATCACGGACATATGTTTACCGATGCTGGATATACAAGTGGTGAAAAATATCTAAGTTCAAAATTGAGAAAGATATCAGCTGAAAAATCAGTTGATAAAGTAGAAGATTGGAAAGAAATAGCACAAGCTATGAGAAAGGAATACTTCCCAAAGAAACCTCAATTGAATATGAAAAGAGATACAGAAGAAATGTCTACATCATCTCAAACTGTAATGAACTTAACGGATAAGATATTACAAATAACCTATTTTAAGGGTAAAGTAGATGAATTCAAAGGTATTACTAGACAACTACCTGAAGGATACCAACCAAAGATTACAATTGAAGTAATCCCAATTTAATTTCAACATTTTAATAGAACCATATTTATATACATACAAAATGTAAATATATTAATATGTCAACAGAATTCGAATTATTTAAAGGAAAGAATTTAAGCTCTCTTTTTGAAGATATCTATAATAATCAATTATCTAAAAAACAAAAAATAAGTGGTTTAATAGAAGAACTTAAAAAAATGATTAGACATGCTGGTGATGTTGCTAGTGTAGGACCTATAATATCATCTTTAATTGATAGTTCAGTAAAGAACGATGACCAATTAGTTAAACTAGCAACAATAGCAACCAGAATTATATCAGCGGAAAAGAAAACTGAAGGACAAGATGGTTTTTTATCCGAATTTGAAAAAAACCAATTACTTCAAGAATTAGAAGAAACTAAACAAGAAGTGGAAAGAGTGGATAATTTGGAATTTGAATTAGAAGATTTAAAAAAGAAAATAAAGTAATATGGGGTTATCAAATGCTAGAGTACAATCCTCTAATAATCTATCATCGAGACCAGAAGCATCTTCTAAAAAAGTAGGATGGGTACTTGAGGTATTACTTGATGAAAATGCAGAGTATGCCAAAGCTAAAAAAATAGGTGCACAACCAATTGGGTCTATACACTTTAAAACTTCGGATGACGGTGTTTTGGATACAGATCCAGCATCACGAACTATCGCACACCCATTTGATAAAAATTTCAAAAATATTCCAATTGTTGGTGAACTTGTTGAAATATATGAAGGCCAGGCGGGTTCTTTTTATTATAGAAGAATTGGATTAGATGAAAACCCAACAAAAAGTGCTTTTAAAAACGCACTTCAAAAAGTAATTGTACCAAAACAAGATAAAGAACAAACTGTAGGTTCTTACAAAGAAGTATCGGAAACGGGAATAACTAAAACAAATGCGGAAGGTGCAAATGCAGAAGGTAGTTATGGAAAATACTATGATACGCAAGAAAATATTCATAGATTAAAATTATATGAAGGTGATTCTTTAATTGAAACTAGATTTGGACAATCCATACGATTTTCAGGATTTAATAATGTTGGAAATAAATTCTCACCAACAATAATTTTAAGAAACGGAGAAAATGCAGAAAGTGGAAAAAAAGCACCAGAATTAAGTACCGAAGAAGATATTAATAGAGATGGTAGTATAATAGCATTAACATCTGGACAATATCAATTACCATTTGTTCCAGGAGTACTTGATGATAAAGGTAAAACAAACTTTGGAACTAAACCCGATTCATTTGGCGAATATCCATCTAAATTAATTGGTGACCAAATATTAATAAATTCGGGAAGAATAATACTTTCAGCAAAAAGCGCAGAAATGTTATTCTTTTCAAAAAAGAATTATGGATTCATTTCGGATGGTGCAATGTCAATTGATAATAAGTTAGGTATTGATATAAGTGTGGGAGATGATATTCATATTGTTACGAATGATAAAGATATTAATATGGTTACTGGTAAAGGTGCTATATTTTTAGGAAGTGAGGCATTAGAGCCTATGGTAAAAGGACAGCAACTAGTTGATATATTAGCGGAATTAATTGATGCTATTACTCAACAAACTTATTTAACACCATCTGGTCCATCGGCCGTAGGTCCTACTAACATTTCTCAATTTGGTTCTATAAAATCAAAATTAAATAATATATTGAGCAGATTAAATCAAACTTCTTAATATGTCTTGGCAAATTTTTAAACAAAATATTTTAAGTAGAGCAAACGCTCCAGATTCGATTCAAGATATTGATACCGTTGCAAAATTGTATGCGGATGAATATGATATGTGTATGAAACGAGGTGGTGATGTTATAAATAGAGTTGCAATTAATAAAGGTAATACCGAAATTATGCAGCAGTTATTTAAAGCTGCTTTACTAAAAGGACAAACATCAAATACTCCATACGATTTAGTTGGAGAAATGGGAAAAGGAGTTATAGCATATTGGCAAGGTGCTCAATTAAATGTATTTCCAATACCGCTAATACCAGCACCCGGTTCAACGAGTAACATTGGAGTTACTTCAAATTTAGTTACAAATGCGGGCGTATGGGCACCGGCTGTATCTGCTCCTTCACTACCAAATCCTTATGAACAATTGGATTGGAGCCAAGTTCCATTAGATAAGAATGACCCTTTGGTGCAAGAAATTATTGCACCTAATCTTGAGCAAATTGAATTACAACTACAAACCGAGCCATTAGTTGAATATGGTAATACTGACACGTATCCCGTTATACTAGAAATGGATAACGTAGTAGCCGAAACACTTGATACCGCATTATACGAACAAAAAATCCTAAATACTGAGCCAAAAACAGAAGAAGAAAAAGAAGAACAAAAAAAATTAATAAGTAGTGGTTATAAAACGCTTGATGAGTTACTAAAAATTGCTGGTGCATGGGCGCCTAAGTTGGGTAAAAGTGAAAGAGTTAAATATGAAAATTTAAGAAGTAATTATATTAAAGGTGTTCATGGATTATGTCCACAAGGAACTCAAGCGGTTGTAGTTGCATTAACGGGCATAACTGGTTTGGGTAAAATATCGGGTAATGCCGATTGGTTTTCATTTAAAGACCCATCAACAGGTGGTGGTAGAAGTAGTTTTGCTATAGCCATTGGTGGTAAGACTTATTATAATAATAAAGTAAATATTGATTTTGATGATTTTGTAGCCGATTCAACAAGATGGCAAATTGGAGATATTTTGGTAAATGGTTATGAAGCCAAAGACTATGGTCATATTCAAGTTTGGACAGGATTTAAATGGGTAAGTGATTTTTCACAAAATAAAATTCATACTAGTGGGTGTCTAAAATCTTCAGCTGCGTTGTGGAGATTGAATGATAATGGTATAGCTGCAGTAGAATCCGTTAAAACTAAACCAGTATAAAATGTCAGTAATACCGCCAAACAATAATACAACTTTAATAATTGATGATTTTATTAATTATGCAACCGCACATTTATCTACTGTGGCTGGAATAATTAATACAATTTCATTATACCCACCGGTAGCAGCACCCGCACCAGGAGTATTACCTTGGACGGGATATCAAGTTCAACCGGCAACTGCAGGTGGTGGAGCATTAGGAGTTACTCCACAAGAAATAGTATTTAATGAAGCTCAGCAATTTGCATCTGATACGGCAACACTTCAAGGAAATGATATAAATGAAGCAACTGCGGCGGGATTTGAAGTAACATTTGAAGCACCACCACCTCCAACTGTTGAAATAGAGCAAGTAGAATACCAACTATTAGAAGAAGCGAAGAACGAACCAGACCCACCATTATCCGAAGAAGATAAACCAAAAAATGACGTTCCACCTCAACCAAACTATAAAACTAATGTTAAAGTACCAAATGAATTGGTTGCGGCTATGATAAAATATAAAATTTGTACTACTAACATAGAAAGAGCACACTTTTTGGCACAATGTGAACATGAATCGGGTGGATTTAGATACAAACAAGAAATCTGGGGACCAACAGCTGCTCAATCAGGATATGAAGGTAGGGATGATTTGGGAAATTTGCAAAAAGGTGATGGATATAAATTTAGAGGTAGAGGGTATATTCAATTAACGGGTAGAGCAAATTATAGAAAGTTTGGGCGTATTGCTGGGGCCGATTTTGAAGGAAACCCAGATAGTGTTGCAACGCAATATTTTGCAGATACGGCGTGTATGTTTTGGAAAACTAACAGCTTAGTAAACCGTTGTAAGGATAGCACTACAACAAGTATTAAATTAGTTACTAAAAAAATAAATGGTGGATACAATGGATTAGATGATAGGATAAGAAAATTCACAAAATATTGGACAGAATTACAAAAAGACCCTACACTTTGGAGCTAATTATTAAAATAATCAATTCAAATATTTATAAACATAACAAATAATAAAGTATGGATACGGACAAACTATTAAAAGCTATTCAGATTCTTATTAAAGAGGAGCTTAAAGAGCAATTACCTGCATTAATTAAGGAAACTGTAAGAGCTGAAGTAAAAAAACTAATAGCAGAAGGAAAACAAACTGCTAAACCACAGCCAATTGGATTATCAATGGCTAAAGCTATTTTAGAAGATGATACTATTATAGAATCGGTTAAAGAAAAAGTAGAACAAAAGCAGTTTAGTAAAAACCCAATAATTAACCAAATTCTTAATGAAACTAGAGGTGGAATACCGCAAGGTGATGGTGGATTTAGAACAATGAATTTTGGACAAGGTGATATGGGTTCAATTGCAGGTAGAACGGCAGTAGCTGATAAAATGGGTTATGGTGATATGATAAAAGGACCTTCTCCAACGGGATTGGGTGTAAATACTGGAGTAGCTGAAATAGATAAAGCTTTGAATAGAGATTATTCAGAACTTGTAAAAAGATTTAAAAAATAATAATGGCAGTAATACTTGGTAAAAAGTTAGTAATCGATTCAAAGCAGTTTGAAGACTATGCAATAGGTATAACATTACCTATTCAAATAGGAAACACTGCGTTTAATCAAAGTTTTATAACTGCTGACCAGGTTAAAAGTAATATTAAAAATTTATTACTTACAAAAAGATTTGAAAGATTGATGCAGCCTGAATTTGGGAGTGGTATTCAAGAATTATTATTTAATATGAATGATGAAATGTTTGCTGATAACTTAGAAAATACTATCGTTGATACACTTTCTAAATGGTTGCCATATGTAAATGTAGAAACTATTAATATTGAGCAATCAAACGAATTTAAAGATAATAATAAGGTTGAAGTATCAGTTTCATTTAGAGTATCAGATACACAGGTATTAGATACGGTAACTTTTAATGTACAAACATAATGGCTATAACAACAATAAATAAGAATTTTAAAAATAAAGGAAAGGATATAAAATATCTTAATAAAGACTTTGCAGCATTTAGAGCAAATCTTATTGATTTTACAAAAAATTATTTTCCAAAGACCTATGGTGATTTTAACGAATCATCTCCTGGTATGCTTTTCATTGAAATGGCATCGTATGTGGGTGATGTTTTAGCATATTATACCGATGATACATTGAAAGAATCTTTAATGCCTTACGCGGAAGATATTCAAAGTATTATAGCTCTTGCACAATATTTAGGTTATAAACCAAAAATCACATCTCCAGCAGTAACAACATTATCGGTTTATCAATTAGTACCATCTATTGGGATTAGTGTTAGTAATAGGCCAGATGATACTTTTTACTTAAAAGTAAGAGAAGGGATGATTGTAGCAAACAAAGCAGGTAACGTTCAATTTATAACAACTGATATGGTGGATTTTTCAAATGAAATTGATAGAGAGACGACCATATATCAAAGAGATGTACTTACAGGTGAGCCTACATTTTATTTAATAAAAAAATATGTACAAGCAATATCAGCCGTACAAAATCAAAAAGAAGTAACCTTTGGTACTTATGAAAATTTTAGAACAATTGATTTATCAGAAACAAATGTGATTGAGATATACGATTGTAGAGATTCTAATAATAACAAATGGTATGAAGTACCGTATTTAGGACAAGAAATGATATTCATCGATTATCCAAATACCGAAGTTAACGATTCAGACCTTTATCAGTTTAAATCAACGGTACCATACATTTTAAAAACAATAAAAACACCAAAAAGATTTACAACTAGAGTAAATCAAGATAGTACAATTACAATTGAATTTGGTGCAGGAGACCCAACAGCATCCGATGAACAATTAATTCCAAATCTTAAAAACGTAGGATTGGGATTACCAAATTCTATTAAAAGATTAGATGAATCATTTGACCCAACTAATTTTTTAAAAACAAAAACGTATGGTACTTCTCCATCGAATACAACAATGACTGTAAAATATTATACAGGTGGAGGTATTAGTTCAAATGTTTTGGCGGGAGAATTAACAAGAATTAATGGGGTTGAATTTGAAGAAAGTTTAAGTTCTTTTACAAGAGCTCAACTATCACTTTATAATTCTGCAAAAAATTCATTAGCAGTTGATAACGATATACCTGCAGTTGGCGGTAGAGGGGGTGAAACTTTAGAAGAAATTAGACAAAATGCATTAGCAAATTTTGGAGCTCAAAATAGAGCAGTAACTGCAAAAGATTATCAAATTAGAGTATTATCAATGCCATCAAAATATGGAGCTATAGCAAAAGCATATGCTGTTGCCGATGGAACACTGGATAATAATTCACCTTCATCTATATTAGCATCACCAAATAATTTACAAGAATTTACTGATTTAGTATTAGATTTTGTAAACAAACCAGATGAGTTAGAACCAACTGAGCAAGCTATAAAACAACAAATTACTAGCTTTTTAATTGGTAAAACTTCAAATGAAAATGAAAAAAATAATCCGTTTGCTATTAACTTGTATTTATTAGGATATGATATAAATGGTAATTTGACAAATTTAAATAGAGCGGTAAAAGAAAATCTTAAAACATATATTAACGAATACCGAATGTTAACAGATGGTATAAATATGAATGATGGATTTGTAATTAATATTGGTTTAGAATTTGAAATTATAACATATCCAAATTATAATAAAAATGAAATATTAACAAAATGTATAAACGAAGTAAAAGATTTCTTTAGTATAGATAATTGGCAGTTTAATCAAACTATTAATTTAAATGAAATTGAATTGTTATTAGCAAATGTAGAAGGAGTTTCATCTGTTCCATCTGTGAAAGTTACAAATAAGTGTGGTGGTAGATATTCACCAAATTCCTATAATATCGAAGCGGCAACTAAAGATAAAATTGTATATCCATCATTAGACCCTTCAGTTTTTGAAATTAAGTTTCCTAGTGGGGACATAAAAGGCAGAGTAAGATAATGGCATACTATTTATTAACAGCATCAAAAGATGCAACGGTCTATCTCCAACAACCAAACCAAAATACAGGTTTAGATGAGATATTAGAAATAAGCAAATTATATTATGGTAATGTAAAAGATATATCTCATGCATTGCTAAAATTTGAATTAGGCTATATATCAGCATCGATATCTAATAGTACAATACAATTAGATGAAGCAACGCTTGTTTTAAAAGAAACAAAAACCGAAGAAATTCCTTTAGAATATACAATTTTTGCAAACCCAATCTCAGGGAGTTGGGAAATGGGCATTGGTACTAGGTTTGATAATATATCAACGCAGGGTGTAACTTGGAATTATAGAGAAGGAGATTCTAAGTTAGATTGGTTAGAAAATAATTTTAATTCATTTACATCAGCAAGTCAAAATAATGGTGGAGGCGGTACTTGGTGGACTCAATACGAAGCATCGCAATCATTTAGTTATCAAACTGCCGATATTGATATGAATGTAAAATCTTTATTAAAAAGTTGGATGAGTGGTTCTATACCCAACGATGGTATTATATTAAGACATGCATTTAATAAAGAAGTTGATACGCAAGATTATGGTGCAATAAAATTATTTAGTAAAGAAACAAATACAATATATCAACCAAAAATTAGAATAGGTTGGGATGACCAATCATTTGTAACCGGTTCATTAATTCCATTAGTAGCGGAAGATATTAAAGTTGGAGTTACTAATTTAAAAAGTGAAATTAAAGTAGGAACTACTCCTAAAATTAGAATATTTAGTAGAGAATTATATCCTGTAAAAACATTTGTCAATTCATTCACATACAATACTTCTAAATATCTTCCAACAACTTCGTATTATCAAATAAAAGATGCTCAATCAAATGATATTATAATTCCTTTTTCTAATTTTTCTAAAATTAGTTGTGATTCAACCGGAAATTATATAAATTTAAATCTTTCAAATTGGGAAGCGGATAGAACATACAAAATAGAATTTAAAGTAACTATTGATGGTAATACTCAATATTTTGATAATGATATAACATTTAGAATTGTAAAAAATTAAAATGGCAAAAACAGGATTACAAAATGAAGTATTAATAAGTGAACTTTTAATAAGTGGTTCTAGTTCACCTATCATTTCTAGAAATGAATTTGGTGTGTACTCATTTGTCCAAGAGAATAGGACTGATGGTGTTATATCTGGACAATTAACAAGACCAAAGTATAATGAAACTGAGCTAGTAAAATCTGTTGATACTGTAATATTTGAATTACTTCCAGGAGAAGCTCCTCCATTTGATGATAGAATTCCAAGACCAATATATAATGAAGTAACTCAATCTGTAATTGATTTGACAGAACAGGTGATAGACCTTACTACTTTGGTTTATGAATTAAGAGCTAAAGTGCAAGATGTAGAAATAGTATCCGAGAGTTTAAGAGTTGATGTAGATTTACAAAATTTAAATGTAGCAGCATCACAAAATCAGACTCAACAGATAACAACAAAAATTACAAGTACAATAACCGAATTACAAAACTCTATACAAAAAGGAGTAGCAGAAGCAATCCAAAGAGTTTCTTTGTTTGCAAGAAATCAATCATTAGAACAAGAATTAACTATATTGAGAGATACTCTTTTTGGCAAAGAAGCTAAAGTAGCGGAGGGAGCTAGTGTAACGGACGATTTTGCAGCAAAAGTTTTATCAAAACCTGAAGCAAAATATAATGATTTAACATATCGAGCACAAGCTAGAGCAGATGGTAATGGTAGCTTTATAAATGGTCCTGATATTAAATTACAAAACTTTACAAAAGATAAAGTTACGGTGGTATTTAAGTTTGGAGGAGATACCGCAAGAGCATTTGCTAAAATACCAGATTTGGTTTTAGCGGCAGGTGAAGAAAAGGTGATAAAACCTACAACAATTGCAAAAGAAGTAGATGGTTTCAAACCTAGCGCGGGTGGTACGAGTAGAGATAGGGAATACACTGGTAATCTCTTAATAACATCACCAAAAGGAAGCATAACATTCACCACTTCTATACAAAAAATGAGAGGAAGTAAATTTGAACCATAATAGGTAAGATAAACATATATAAAAATGGCGATAAAAACGTTTAAAGATATTATAAACAATAAAGGGTACAGAGTTAGTTCAGATGATAGAAAAATATTTGAAGAAGGAAATCTGCAATCATTTTTTGGACTGGGTGATTCTGATGCAATTGAATTTATTGTATATGATTCAAATGATAATCAGTTGCCACAAAAAGCTGTAAATGGGAAAACCGTTAGATATGTACCATTGACAAGTAGTAACATAAGTGACTATATTTTAATAGCAGAAGGTACGGTTCTTCAAAAATTTCAATTTCCAAATGAATATTTTATAGATGCGGAAAGATTACTAAGGGAAGCTGGATATGATAATGGTATTTTTAAAACACAAGTTACACTAATTAATAAAAGAGTTGGTTCTGATTCGGAAGAAGATAAATTATGGATTTCTGAAATATCACCATCTAGAACGGAAGTAAGATTATTTCCTATTAAAAATGCAAAAGTAAAATATCCAGAATTAGAAGAAAGATTCGCATTATTTGTATCTAATAAAGACTTTAGAGATGATACGATAATTGAGGCTTTCAAAGTGATTGAACAAATAGATTCAAATGTAATTGGTACATATTTAAAAACAAAATATGGTGAAAATTGGATTAGTAAAATGAGTGGCGAATTTAAAATAAAAAACTTTGATGAATTTACTAATAGAATTAATACAAAATTTAGAGAAGCCGCATCTTATGAACTCACTAATAGAATATCCGATATCAATGATGTAAATTACGGTAAACGTAAACAAACAAAAACTCCACTAACTTTATCATCCAATACTATTGTAGAAATGTGTCAGAGATTGATTACAAATGTAATTAATTTTTATTTACCAAAACAAGATTTAATATCCACTGCAACATTTGATGAAGGAATAGATGAAAGTTTTGATGAAGTTGGACAAATACTACAAACTAGAGAAAGTGATTTATTGGTGGATACTTCAAATCCTGTGATAACAATAAAGAAAACAAAAACATTTGTAGAAAGTAATAAAGAATTAGAATTAAAAAAGATAATAAGAAAAGAAAAACCGTTTCCAACATCGGGAATGCTTCTTTCAGAATTTTGTGAAGGGTTTGACTTATTTGGTAAATATGCAGATGGTA
>Ga0209355_1002338_pt1 | contig 10614 bp, 11 predicted proteins | sample LauGreSBDMM110SN_3_FD_187563 | JGI IMG/M metagenome (GOLD analysis project Ga0209355, IMG submission 187563) | Freshwater lake microbial communities from Lake Michigan, USA - Sp13.BD.MM110.SN (SPAdes) (version 2) | ecosystem: Environmental > Aquatic > Freshwater > Lake | place: Lake Michigan...
TTTTATCATGTATGATATCCCCAACAAATGTAAACGACAAACGGATATTTACTTTATTACATATAAGAAGTGTCAAAAAAGTAAATGCCTATGCAAAAATTTGCTTATTTAGAAGTCAACCTAGATTGTATTTTATAGAACCAAGAATTATAAATCTAAAATATTCTCAACATTTTTACCATTCCACTGCCCTAAAAATTTATATGGAATAAATCGGGCAAATAGTTCTTCTTTATACCATTTAAGTTTTCTAGTAAGACGAACAACTTCTTTATGCTTTTCATTTTTATAGGCATAATCAATCATCTCGGCTTGCGTTTTCCATATGCTCAAAGTAGCTTGTTGGATTAAAGGCCATTCGCCAACACCAATTGAAAGTTTTAAACCATCGTAATCCTCTAAACTTTTACTTACTTTCCCCACTTTTCTCCAAAAAGAAATCAATTTTGAAATCCGAATACTGGCCCGTGTTAAAACCATAACGGGCTTGTCTACAGCCAAAGTTGCATGAGCAATAAAAGGTTGTTTTCCATCCCATTTTCCGTGTGCTTCTGCTGCTTGTGCAAAAACGGTGAATGATTCAACACTTCTTGATGTGTAGTTGCTGAAAAATGAATTTTTTTCAAAGAAATCAGTGGCATTTGTTTCGGATTCCCAAATGCACAATAGGGCATAAGTGCCAAAGTTTGGTTTTGAACTAAAACCATTTTCAGCACCAGAACCTAATAGTTTGTAGAACACTAATCCTTCAATGTTTTTGAAATGAGCGTGTCCTAATTGCATTTGCGACAATGCCCAAAGTTTATTGGAAAAAGATTCCAATTTAAAAAAAGTACAGGTGGTAATTTGGCTCATGTGTTGGTGTTATATTTTGAATGATGTTTTGGTCGTAAATCAGTTTATTTTTTTTCAACCACCACTATTTGGATCCCCATCGGAACTAGTTTTTCAAATGCAAAAATAGGAGATGTAACTACTTTTAATAGTACAAGCATCCAAAAATGACTAGACATACTTCCAGACCAATCAATCCCTTTTTTTTGCATTTTGCCAAGCCACCACAGGGTAAACGCATCAAGAGTTCCGTGTCGCAGATGTTCTGTGATTTCCCATTTATCCTTTTGAAACAAAAGATCAAAACTTTTTTTAGTTACCAATGAAATGTGCCTTGGACTATGCCAACCTTGCCAATATGATTTTTGAATTTTTGCACTAACGCTTTTATAATCGGGTACTTCAATAATTAATTTCCCCCCGTGTGTAAGACAATTATATAGTGTTTCAATGGTTTGACTCGGGTTGTAATCATGCTCTAAATAATGCCATAGCGTAATTACATCAAATTGTTTATCAGTAACATAATCTTCAATCGCAACTTTTTTCAATTCTAAGTTAGGATAGTTTTTACCCTTCCAGCCTGAATCTGAAAAATCAATTCCAATGCAATTTGCTTTTGAGTTTTGTTCTAAAATTTCTAAAAAACTTGGATTACCACATCCTACATCGAGAACATGAAGGTTAGGATTGTTTTTTTTAAGATATTTTTTTACAAAATTAACACGTTTTAAATCTATCTTTTTTTGACTGTTGGCCACAAATGAACTGTACATTCCCCAGGCTGCTGGACCTCTGTAAGGCAAGTAATTGTCAGTGTAATAATGGTCTAATCGCTCAGGCTTTATGGGATTTGTTAAAAATACGGCTTCGCAATTATTGCAAATATTGAAAATATAAACCTCATTATTTGGCGCATGCATCAGCGCATTTGTAGAGCTATAATAAGAACTTTCGGCATTTTTACAAATAGGGCAATTGACAGCCTTTGTATGTTCCATTTAAGGGTATAATTTTATGTACAGCGCTTGAAAAACTACTTTTATAAAATAAGGAAAAAGCACAAAGTCTATCTTTTTAGTAGGGTATATATTTATAGTAGTTCTTTTTTATGCATAAAGAGTTTTGGATTGTTTTACAGCAGCTTGGATGTATTTTTTCTTGATAATTAACATCCCAAAACTTTCGCCACCATCTTTTCCGGTGTTTTTGTGGTGCATTTTGTGCGCACGACGCAACGCTAAAACATAAACATTTTTCGTTTTTGTAAAAACTTTGAATCGCTGGTGAATAATCAGATCATGTACAAAAAAATAAGCCAAACCATATAGTAAAATACCAAAACCAACCCAAGTGTACCAAGCATATTGGTTCATCATTCCAAACATTATGAGCAACCAACTTGGAACGGCATAAATGATAAAAAACAAGTCATTTCGTTCAAACCAACTTTTATGGTCTTTTTTGTGATGATCCGCGTGAAAATACCACATAAAGCCATGCATGATGTATTTGTGATTTGCCCATGCAGAAAATTCAGTTAACACAAAAGTGACTAAAACAATGCTACAATTAATTACTATTTCCATGTTAAATAAAGATATATAAAGAGGTGAAGAATATAATTTGTAAGATCAATATTAGTAATGACACAGTTCGATTGCCTTTAATTATCGTGGGGTAAAAAAAGTACGATATAAAAAAAGCAACTCCAATCCAACCTAAATAATTATGTATACCGGGTAATCCGCCTTCAAATTGCCAAAAATTAAGTTTTGGTGCCACTTGTTCTATTAGCAAATCAATACCAGTAACGAGTAACGCAGCCACAACCAAAACCTTTATTTTGTTTGCAAAGATACTGCTTACTATTCTGATTCCAGCACAAATAAGCATCGCCCAATTGATTGAAATGATGAGTGGAACATCAAGTAATTTAATCCCTAGTCCATTGCCGTAGGAATATTTTCCAAAAATTAACCCAGTTTTTACGCCAATTACTTCAATAATGAAACCTAAAAAAGCGATAGAAAAAAAAGCAATTACGAATTTTTTATCTGCTAGTGGACTGTGAATTAAAAAAACAAAACAAGTGAGTAATAAGGTGTAAGGTGTAAAAGGACTAAAAAAAGGTGGATTAACTACAAACCCAATTGAGCCAGAAACATAGACTAGAATTAAGAAATACAATAAATAGGATTGGTATTTTTTTATCATTTCTTTCCGCTTTCCACGATTAGTTGACTTACAATTTTTGCACTATAAAGACACAATGGAATACCTCCTCCAGGATGCACACTTCCTCCTACAAGAAACAAATTTTTAATGGTTGAGGAGAAATTGGCGTGTCGCAAAAATGCAGAAAATTTATTGTTACTAGAGTTTCCATAAAGTGATCCGCCAAAAGATGAAGTTTGGTTTTCAATATCAATTGGACTAAGCGTACTTTCTGAAATGATGTGTTTTTCAATGTTTGTCTTTAACATCGTATTAATTTTGTCAATCACATTCTTTCGTATAGCAGCTTCATAGGGTATACTTTCGTTTTTATTGTGCGGCACATTTACCATAACAAACCAGTTTTCACACCCTTCTGGCGCATCATCTTTGCAATATTTTGACGTAATATTGATATAAATTGTAGGATCTTCAGTTGGAAATTGATTTGAAAATAAACAATCAAATTCCTTTTTATAATCATCACTAAACAAAATATTATGCAAGCCTAATGCTGCAAACTCTTTGTTTATTCCCCAATAAAACACATAAGCGCTACTTGATTTTTCTTGTTTAATTAGTTTTTTTGGGGTAAACGAACTTGGCAGTAGATATTTGTACAGTACATGAATATCAATATCGCTTGCCACAATATCAAATGGATAATTGACACCGTCACTTTTAATGGAGACAATCCGATTATTAGATCCGACATTTAAGGCTTCAACAGCTGCATTATATTTTATATCTACATTAGCTTCTTCAGCTAGTTTGACTAAGTGTGTTGTAATTTGGTGCATGCCTTTATTGGGTAGATAAGCACCTAGATTAAATTCTAAATGCGAAATCATATTCATCAATGCAGGCGCTTTGTATGGATTAGAACCGTTATAAGTTGCAAATCGATTAAATAATTGTACCGTTTTTGGATTGGCAAAAGTTTTTTCATTTTTAGTATTCATTGTACTGAATAATCCCAAGAATGGGGAGTACAAAATACCTTTTACCGTCTTAAGATTTATAAAATTTTTCAGTTGATGAAGCGATTGTTTCAAAAACAAATCCTCGGTAGTTTTAAAATAAAAGGCATTGCGCTTGATGTGTTTTAAAACAGTTTCTTTTTTTTCATTCAATTTTAAATGCACTTCCTCTGCAAAATCCTCCAAATTAGCGGATGCTTTTAGTTGCGTTCCATCCGAATAGAAATAGTTTGTTAGAACGTCTAATTTCTGGTATTCAAATTTGTTAGCGCTTCCTTGCAAATTTGTTAATTCATCTATTAACCAGGGCATTGTAAATAACGAAGGGCCTTTGTCAAATCGAAAACCATTCAGCTGTAATTCACTCAATTTACCTCCGGGATAAGAATTTTTTTCAAAAATAGTTACTTTAAAACCTGTATTGGCAAGGCGAATTGCTAGTGCTAAACCACCAATTCCAGCTCCTATTATACCAACGATTTTTGTCATTTTTTTTTGAAAATAATTAACGAAATTAAATTTTTTTTAAGATAGTACGTTTATAACAATAGTTAAAAAATTCCTATTAATACCTAACTAATAAATTAGAGTTGTTTATTTTAAATCTGAGAACAAATTAAAAACCCCAATTCAAATTCATGAATTGGGGTTTTTTGTGCAGTCCTAAATTTTATCTTTGGTCGTCTCTTCTTTCTGGACGTGGGCCACGATCTTCTCTTGGAGCATTTTCGTCTCTTGGAGGTCTTTGCAATAAAGCCTTGCGCGATACTTTTTCTTTTCTCGTTTTCGGATCCAATCCAAAGTATTTCACCATAAACACATCGCCCATGTTCACCACGTCGGTTACATTTTCGGTGCGTTCCCAAGCCAATTCAGATACGTGTAACAACACTTCGTTTCCTGGCGCGTCTAGGTATTCTACTACCGCTCCAAAATCTAAGAGTTTTATTACTTTCACTTCATAAGCTTCGCCAACAGTTGGTTTGAAGATGATCGAGTCAATTTTTGCCATTACAGCTGCAATTCCTTTCGGATCAGTTCCTAAAATTTCCACTACACCTTGCTCGTCTACTTCGTTGATTACGATAGTCGTTCCGGTTGCTTTTTGTAATTCTTGGATTACTTTTCCTCCAGGTCCTATCAAGGCACCAATAAAGTTGCCCGGAATAGTACGCATGATGATTTTTGGTGAATGATCTTTCACGTCGGCTCTTGGTGTAGCAATAGTTTCAACCAATTTGGTTAAGATGTGCATACGTCCATCACGTGCTTGGTTTAACGCTTGCTCCATAATGTCATAACGCAATCCGTCAATTTTGATGTCCATCTGACAAGCGGTGATTCCGTCTTTGGTTCCAGTCACTTTAAAGTCCATGTCACCCAAGTGGTCTTCGTCTCCTAAAATATCAGATAATACAGCAAAGTTTTGTCCGTCGGTAATCAATCCCATGGCAATCCCAGAAACTGGTTTTACCATTTGAACTCCCGCATCCATCAAGGCCATGGTTCCGGCACAAACCGTTGCCATAGAAGATGATCCGTTTGATTCCAATACTTCCGATACAATTCGGATGGTATACGGGCAATCAGCTGGGATCATGTTTTTTAAGGCGCGTTGGGCCAAGTTTCCATGTCCTACTTCACGACGCGAAGTTCCACGAAGTGGTTTGGCTTCACCCGTTGAGAACGGAGGGAAATTATAATGCAAGTAGAATTTTTCTTCTCCTTGTTCTGTAGGCGAATCAATTTGGTTGGCTTCTCTAGATGTTCCTAAGGTTACCGTAGCCAAGGCTTGTGTTTCTCCACGAGTAAATAAGGAAGATCCGTGAACCGATGGCAAATAATCGGTTTCACACCAAATTGGTCTGATGTCAGTTGTTTTTCGGCCGTCTAAACGAATCCCTTTTTCAAGGATTACATTACGTACTGCTTCTTTGTTGGTTTTGTAAAAATACTTCCCAATTAATCCAGCTAAATCTGAATTGGCTGCGAAGTCTTCTTCTGAATACAAGGCTTTGCATTCGTCTTTTACGGCAGCAAATTTTTCGGTACGCTCGCTTTTTCCAGAGGCTTCCATTGCAATGGTGTAGCATTTGTCATAAGCGGCAGCTTTTACTTTTTTGTATACTTCTTCGTCTTCTACTTCTCCTTCGTACGATCTGTAAGCTGGTGAACCAACTCCAGCTCTCAAACGTTCTTGAGCTTGAATTTGAATTTTGATGGCTTCGTGTGCAAATTTGATTGCTTCGATCATTTCGCCTTCTGAAATTTCTTTCATTTCGCCTTCTACCATCGCTACCGAATCCATAGAAGCACCAATCATCATGTCGATGTCGGATTCTGCTAATTCAGCTTTGCTTGGGTTAATCACTAATTTTCCGTTTACACGCGCTACACGTACTTCAGAAATTAAATTGTAGAATGGAATGTCTGAAACGGCCAAGGCAGCAGAGGCGGCTAATCCAGCCAATGCATCCGGCATCACGTTTTCGTCGTGCGACATCAACTGAATCATTACTTGCGTTTCGGCGTGGTAATCATCTGGAAAAAGTGGACGCAATACACGGTCTACCAATCGCATGGTTAATACCTCGTTGTCACTAGGACGGGCTTCTCTTTTGAAAAATCCACCTGGAAATCTACCGGCTGCGGCAAATTTTTCGCGGTAATCCACAGTTAACGGTAAAAAATCTACCGCTGGATTTGCAGTTCTTGCTGATACAGCTGTAGCCAATAGCATACAGTTGCCTAAGCGAACTACGACTGAACCGTCGGCTTGTTTGGCCAACTTTCCTGTTTCGATTGAGATGGTTCTACCATCTCCTAAATCGATAACTTCTTTCGTTACGTTTGGAATCATAATTTTTAAACTATTCTAATTAAACAATGGGTAAGTTGTGTTGTAGTTGTTGTAGTTGTGCGAACCCAATGAAAAACCAAACTTTTTAGACCCCCAATCCTCCAAAGGGGAACTTATTATATGTTATATGCCTTGCAGCACAAACTCCTGTGAGGAAAAGGAGCTAAAAAAAAGAGGCGCGTGGGCACCTCTTTTTTGTTGATTATTTTCTAATATTCAATACTTTAATAATCTCACGGTATCTGTTGATCTCGGTTTTCTTTAAGTAATCCAACAAACTACGTCTTTTTCCTACCAACATTACCAACGAACGCTCGGTGTTGTAATCGTGACGATTTTTTTTCAAGTGCTCAGTCAAGTGGTTGATTCTGAATGTAAACAAGGCGATTTGGCCTTCTGCAGATCCTGTGTTTTCTGCTTTTCCTCCGTGTTTAGCGAAGAGTTCTTCTTTAACTTCTTTAGTTAAGTACATGCTAATATTATTTAAATGATTATTATGTAGAAAATACGGTTTTCGTAATTCGTGTGCAAAGCTAGTATTTATTTTGATATGGAAAAGAATTCACATTGAAAAATTTAAAGATTAAATGATTTAAAGATTGTGGAAACGAGAACACTAGATTGAATCATTAAACGCAGTTGTCGCTTTGTGGGCTAATTTTTCAATCTTTTAATTTTTCAATCATTCAATCACAAAATAAACTAGCCACTTCCTCATTTACCCATTCCAAAAATCGTTCGTCGGCTGCCGTAAACGGATCGAGCACATGGCTGTCGATGTCTATTTGGCCAATATTTTTTCCCTGCACAAACAAGGGCACCACGATTTCCGATTTTACCGTTATGCTGCAGGCAATATAATTGTCTTGGGCTTGCACGTCGGGCACCACAAAATTCTGATTGGATTCGGCTACTTGGCCACAAATTCCTTTGCCAAATGGAATCACGGTATGATCGGTAACTGCGCCGGCATAGGGGCCCAAATGCAAGGTTCTGTTTTCGTGATTGGCAAAATAAAATCCCACCCAATTATAATACGGAATTTCTTGGCGAAGCAACGCACAAAGCTGTTGCAGTTTTTCGGTTCTTGTGTGCTTTTCGTTTTGTAAAAGCAGTTGTATTTGAGGAAGTAGTTGTTCGAATTCCATTGGTTTTTTGTGCAAAAATAGGGTTTGTCTGCCAAAGTGAAATGCCTATATTTGAAAAAAAATTAGCGTGAAAGCTCAGCTCCAAGAATACAAACCGTTTTTACTTTTTTTAGCAAAATTTTTTGGAACCTACGGATTGCTCACGGCTGTTTATGAGTTATATCTAAATCAATACTCGAGCGATTTGGCCTTTCAAGCCGATGGATTTACCGTTTTGGTTTCCGAGCAAGTACAACAGATTCTCCAGGCTTTCGGATATTTAGCCAAATTAATTCCGCAAACTACAGAAGCGGGAATGCTTTTAGTAGTTGAGCAAAACCCCATTGCGCGCATCGTAGAAGGATGCAACGCGATGAGTGTCATTATTTTGTTTGTAGCCTTTGTGATCGCCTTTTCGGGCAAATGGAAAACCACTTTAATTTTTGTGTTCCTGGGCACGCTTGTGATTCATCTTCTCAACGTGATTCGAATTGCCTTGTTGTGTATGGCTTTGTTGCATTACCCCAAATACCGAGATTTTTTGCACGACATCGTGTTTCCCTTGTTTATATACGGAGTAGTTTTCTTGCTGTGGATTTTGTGGGTTTTTAAATTTTCGGGACATGTGGCCAAAAAACAATAAAGTACTCGCTATTGCATTGGCTATTTTGCTAGTACTGGGTTTGGCAGCGGTTCGCGCGTTTGAACACCGCTTGTTTTATGACCCGTTTATTGCCTTTTTTAAACGCGATTACCAAACGCAAGCCTATCCCAACTTTGCGGGTTGGCAGTTGTTTGCTTCCTATGCTTTTCGTTTTGCGCTAAATTCGCTTTTTTCGTTACTGTTGCTCTATGTGCTCTTTGCCGATACCAATATCGTTAAGGTTGCCGCGCTGCTGTATGTATTCTTTTTTGTAGTGCTCATCCTGTTGTTTTTTGCCCTGTTTTACTTTGCGGCACATCCGCCTACTTTTTTGGTGTTTTATGTGCGCCGATTTCTCATTCAGCCGCTATTTATCATCTTGTTTATTCCTGCTTTTTATTACCAGAAACGGCAGTAATTTTAAGTTGAATTTTAGGTGTTCTCCTTTTCTTGCAAATGCAACCCGAAATAAAGCCGATCATCAGTTAGTTTTGTTACTTTTGCCTTATGTTTTTGAAGAAACCCCTTAGCTTGCTCCTTGCATTTTTCTTGCTGCTTTCCCAATTTGGGTTTGCCTTTCAGGTGCACTATTGTGGCGATTCAATCGCATCGGTCCAACTCAATGCTTTGGCAACTACACAAAATGTGGAGGATGATTGCTGCGGTATTGTAGAGAAAGAATCGTCCTGTTGCAACGACAAAACCATTCAACTCTCCAAAAAATCGGATACGTTTGTACCCATTCAACACGCAACAACTTCGGCTATTTTAGTTGTTACAATTCCTACAACAACTAATTGGTATTGGCCATCCTCTTGTTCGGTTGTTACTCCATCAATTTCAACTTATTATTGGGAATCGCATGCGCCTCCTTTGTTTAAGTTGTATTCCCAATTCATTTTTTACGATAAAGTTTAGGTAAGTTTTTGTTCACGATTTGTGAAAATAGTACTCATCTAAATCTTTTATTATGTATCTCAAAAAAAGCGGTGTTTTGCTGCTCAGTTTGCTTAGCTATGTAGGTTTTGCTCAAGACACCTTGAAAACCATTCAGCTGCAAGCAAACAAAAAAAGCATCACCAAATCCTTATCAATTACCCTCAATACACAAGTAATGACAAGCAAGGAATTGCTCAAAGCAGCTTGTTGTAACTTGGCCGAGAGCTTCGAAACCAATCCATCTATTGATGTCAATTTTTCGGATGCTCTTACCGGAACCAAACAAATAAAAATGCTCGGGCTCACCAGTCCCTATTTGCTTATTGCAGCCGAGAATATTCCCTCTGTACGTGGCGCCTCGCAGGCCTATGGTTTGTCATTTATCCCAGGAACTTGGGTAGAAAGCATCCAGATCACAAAAGGTGCTGGCTCGGTGGTAAATGGCTTTGAAAGCATTTCGGGTCAAATTAATGCCGAACTAAGTAAGCCCATAAACGAAAAAAAGTTGTTTGTCAATGCATATAGCTCCACCGATGCGCGCTACGAACTCAACACCCATGTTGGCTTCAAACTCAACCCCAAGTGGAGCAGCAGTTTGTTGTTGCACGGCAATACCCGAACCCAACGCAAAGACATGAATGATGATGGATTTATGGACAATCCCTTGGCCAAACAACTCAATTTGTTGCATCGCTATCAATATTACAATCCCGAAAAAGGCTGGGTGAGTTTTTTGTCCGTGCAACTCATGCAAGACGAGAAACAATTGGGTCAGATGAATTTTAACCCGCTTACGGATGGTTTAACTACTCGACATTGGGGTGCCGAAATCAAAACCGAGCGCGCGGATATTTCTAGCAAAGTGGGGTATGTTTTTAAGGATAGACCGTTTCAGAGTATTGGTTTTCAAAATGCATTTAGCTCGCATCGGCAACAATCCTATTTTGGCCTGCGCACCTATAACATTACCCAAAAAAGTTATTATTCTAATGCCGTGTTTAGTTCCATTATTCG
>Ga0209355_1002341_pt1 | contig 10599 bp, 10 predicted proteins | sample LauGreSBDMM110SN_3_FD_187563 | JGI IMG/M metagenome (GOLD analysis project Ga0209355, IMG submission 187563) | Freshwater lake microbial communities from Lake Michigan, USA - Sp13.BD.MM110.SN (SPAdes) (version 2) | ecosystem: Environmental > Aquatic > Freshwater > Lake | place: Lake Michigan...
TACCACCTCTTCTCGGGTAGGTTGAAACACATTGACAAAGTTTTCGTTTTCTTTAAATCTTTTTAACTTATTTTTACTTCCCACGATATAATTTAATGTTTTGGCAAAACTAAGGAAATATAATAGACGTTTTTTGTAATTATCTTGCTGCTTTTTACCCCCATAAAATCTACCCCGTTGACCTCAAAATCTTACCCTAATGCTGTGCTAGTTGCTCCCTTAAATTGGGGCTTAGGACATGCCACGCGTTGTATTCCTATAATTAACGCTTTACTCGAAAACAACTTTACACCAATTATTGCCTCAGATGGTGTAGCCTTGCAATTGCTTAAAAAGGAATTCCCAAGTTTACTTTGTTTAGAATTGCCGGCGTATCAAATAGAATATCCCGAAGAAGGCGCCGCGTTTAAATGGAAAATGATTCAGCAGTTGCCCAAAATTTTAGAGGCACTGATGTACGAAAAGAAAATTGTGAAAACATGGGTAAAAAAATACAATCTATGCGGCATTATATCGGATAACCGATTGGGCGTGCGATCCAAAAAAATCCCTTCGGTTTTCATCACGCATCAACTTCGGGTGCTTACCGGATCAACCACTTGGTTTTCCTCGACTTTACATCAAAATTTCATGCAAAAGTTTAACGAAATTTGGGTGCCTGATTTTGCCGATGAAATCAATCTATCAGGTAAAATGGGGCATACAAAAAACAAATTTCATCACACAAAATACATTGGCCCGTTGAGCCGATTTACCAAAAAAGAAGTCCCTATAAAATATGACATTATGGTGCTTTTGTCTGGCCCTGAACCGCAACGTGGGTTTTTAGAAATTCAACTGCGGGAACAACTGCAAGAGTATTCTGGTAAATTGCTGTTTGTGGGAGGAAAGGTAGAAGCCGAACAAAAAAAGTTTGTGTTGGGTTCTCACACTTATTTTAATTACATGACCAGCACGCAATTGGAACTAGCCATTCAAGAAAGTGCGCTCATATTATGTCGATCGGGCTACACTACCGTAATGGATTTGGTGAAACTAGACAAAAAAGCATTTTTTATTCCTACGCCAGGACAGTTTGAGCAGGAGTATCTCGCCAAAAAATTAAAAAAAGCAGGGCTATTTCCTTTTGCCAAACAAAGTCAGTTTAAGCTAGAAAATTTGTTGGAAGTTGATTTGTATAAAAACCCCCTTTGGAGTGACCAGCCAATTAATTGGAAAAATTTATTGTGCCTTTTTGAGCGTGAATGAAAATTCTGAACCCTGACCTGGTTCACTTTCTACGTATATTTTTTGTTCGTGCGCTTCGATAATGTGTTTCACAATTGATAAGCCCAAACCAGAACCTCCAGCGTCGCGTGAGCCCGAAGTGTCAACTCGGAAAAAACGTTCAAATAAACGAGGGATGTATTGTGGGGCAATTCCTTCTCCATCATCTTTTATGCGGACCAACAATAAATTTTTAGTGAGTTGCTCAACGCCTACTTCAGTAGTGCCTTTGTCTTTTCCGTATTTTATTGAATTTACGATCAGATTAATCAAAACTTGTTCGATTTTTTCTTTGTCAGCATCTACATAAAAGGACTTACTGTATTTCATGTCAAACATCAGAATAATGTCTTTTTTGGACGCCTTCATTTCTAATAAGTCAAACACGTCTTGCACCAGCGGTATGATGTCAAATTTGGTAGTATTGAGTTCTACATTACCCACCTCTAGCTTGGTAATCATGTCTAAATCTTCCACGATTCTGATGAGCCGTTCAACCCCTTTTTCAGCGCGTTCCAAATAATTTTGTCGGATTGTTTTGTCTTTCATTCCGCTGTCAATGAGTGTGGAAAGATAGCCTTGCACGGTAAAGAGCGGAGTTTTTAATTCGTGCGACACATTGCCTAAAAATTCTCGGCGGTATTTTTCTCGCCCCTTAAGCATCTCAATTTCTAACTTCTTGTTGGTGGCAAATTTCTTTACTTCTCGGCTCAATGTATCCATGTCGGTGGTTACCGATACTTTGCTAAACGAAGTAGAATCGAGCAAACTAACGTCGTCGTATATTTTCTTTACTCGCTGATAAATAAATCGCTCCACGCGGAATTGAATGATAAAAGCAGAAACAAGAAAAAGGAGGAAAACAAATACCGCAAGGGTATACGCAGAAAAGGGAACTAATTTAAAACAAATTAATCCTAATAAAGCACTGGTTATACTGAGGTATAGTGCAGTGATTACTGCAAACCTATATGTTTTTGAAAGTCTTACCACCTATATTTCAAACTTGTACCCTACTCCCTTTAATGTTTTGAAATATTCTTCGCCTATTTTTTCACGTAATTTTCGGATGTGTACGTCAATGGTTCTTCCGCCAACCACAACTTCATTTCCCCATACTTTTTCTAGAATTTCTTCTCGATTAAATACTTTTCCAGGTTTTGAAGCCAATAAATAAAACAACTCAAACTCTTTTCTAGGCAAGACAATTTCGGTTTTGTTGTGCACTATTTTGTATTCTTCCCGATTTATTTCGATAGAACCAACAAATAAGGTTTGGCTGTTGGCTGCCTCGTTAGATTTTAATCGACGGAGTAAGGCTTTCACCTTGCTTACAAGCAATTTAGGCTTGATCGGTTTGGTAATGTAGTCATCGGCGCCTGCTTCAAAGCCAGCAACTTGGGAATAATCTTCACTTCGCGCTGTGAGAAACGTAATGATTACCTGTTCCATTTTGGGCAATTTCCGAATTAATTCACAGGCTTCAATTCCATCCATTTCTGGCATCATGACATCAAGAATAATCAATTGTGGCAATTCTTTTTTGGCCATTTCAACGGCTTCTTTCCCGTTTGATGCCGTTATAATTTTGTACCCTTCTTGACTCAAGTTATAGCCAACAATTTCGAGGATATCCGGCTCATCATCTACCAATAATATTTTGATGTCTTTCTTTTTCATGGGAAGTCAAAATTGCTTTTTAGTGAGCGTAAATATACATATTATACAAGTTGACTACTGTGCTTAACAGTAATTTAATCTTGTAACCTTTTGATAACAAAGCAATAAGTTTTGTAGATTATAAAAAAACGCCCAACTCATCCTGCGTTAACAGTTAATTTTATATATTTGACCCAATTAATTTTACAATGGCCAAAAACACCTTTTTAATTCTTCTTTTCTTGCTAACCAGCAGCTTAACTGCGTTTGCACAAGAAAACAAACTGCAACCCGGTGTTGCCGAAGGATTGAGTTTTTACCCCAATCCGGTGAATAATGGCAAAATATACTTGACTTCAAAATCTTCAATAGACAAAGAAGTCATTATTTTTGACGTTTTAGGTAAAAAAGTTTTTCAAAACACAGTGTCTTCCAAAGAGATTTCAGTTGCCAATTTATTGCCAGGCATTTACATTATCAAATTGCGAGAAGGCGAACTTACCACTACTAGAAAACTGATTATCAAATAATAAGTTTCTATTTCAACCCATTTGATGTTTATAATTTAATGCGAATTCCACTACCTTGTGTAATTTGTTTCTATATTTGACCACTAATTTTTTTAAATTTAATTCAATGAAAAAACTTTACTTTTTAGTTTCATTAGTTGTGAGCGCAACGGCTTTTGCTCAAACCTTCTACTCTGAAAACATGGGAACGCCAACTGGTACTACAGCTATTAGCGCACATGTATTTCAAAACGCATCGCCAATAGTTTACACTGGTACATCAGATGCTCGTATTACAGTTCCATCATCAGGCTATAACGGCGCCTCTGGAAACGGAAACATCTTAATCAATGCAATTGATGAATTCTTTCAAATTGACGGGCTCAATTCTTCAGCCTATTCATCTGCTGATTTACAACTTAGTTTTGGTGTAAATACGCCAACAAATGTGAGCAACGTTTTGACTGTTGAAGTGAGTACGGATGCTACAAACTGGACGGCTATCACATATACACCTACCGGAACAGGCTGGACTTTAGCAACCATTAGTGGGGGAGTTATTCCTTCATCGGCTACACTTTCTATCCGTTTTAAATCTGCAACAACCCTACAATACCGTCTTGATGATGTGAAACTAAGCAGCGTTTCTGCTTCTTGTACGTTAGTATTGGGAACTGTAACTGCCGCTTGCGATGTATTAACTTTAGGAACTGACACGTACACCGCTACAATCCCATATACAGGAGGTGGCAATGCAACATATAGTGTCGTTCCAAATGCAGGAACAGTGGGCGGAGATAATCCATCAACGCTAGCAGCTGGAAACATTACGGTTTCTGGAATTCCAGAAGGGACAGCATTTTCAGTAAACATAACTGGTGGTACGTGTAACTTATCTGCCAACATTGTTTCGCCAGAATGTAAACCAATTAATCCATTGCCTTACAGTGAAGCCTTTAATTATGCAGTGGGAAGTTCGCTAGGCAACTCTCAAAAATGGGCCAATCAAAATTCGGGCGATGCTATAGTTGTAGCTGCTGGTAATTTAGCTTACCCTAATTTCACTAATGTTAGTGGAAATTCAATCACTTTTTCAGGTGCTGGAATTGATTGTTTTACTCCTTTTACTACTACTTCAACGGGTGCTGTTTATGCCTCATTTATGCTAAACATTACCAATATGGACAACGTAACTGTTGATCTTACAGAGACTTATTTTGTTGGGGTTACAGATGCTACTAAATCATACAAGTCAAGAATGTTTTTCAAGAAAAATGGCACACAATACCAATTGGGGTTTGACACCTTGAATGCAACAACCAATTATGACGCGGCCGTGTACAATACAGGCGACGTACTATTTATTGTTATGGGGTATGATTTTGGAACCAACCTGTTAAGCGCTTGGATCAATCCAAATTTGAGCACATTTACTGCGGCTACTCCAGCTACCTTAACTGCTACTCCAGCAGTAGCTTTTACTGATTTAGGTGGGTTCATTATTCGTCAAGATGCTGATGCAAAAACACCAACCATGATCCTTGACGAATTGCGTATCAACACCACAGTTCAAGGGTTATTAGCTGTAAATGCACCTGCAATCAAAGGATTAAAAGTATATCCAAACCCTGTGACAAACGGAAGATTATCCATCGAAACTAATGCAAATGCTACAAAAGCTATCGCTATTTATGATGTGTTAGGAAAACAAGTTTTAGGTACCGTAACAAACGAAAACACGATTGACGTGAGCACGTTACAAGCTGGAATCTATGTAATTAAAATTACAGAAGCTGGTAAAACCGCTACTCAAAAATTGGTTGTAGAGTAATCTCTACCCACTCCCATTCTAAAAAGCTCTGCAGTTTGTGGAGCTTTTTTAGTTTTAACCCCTGCCTTCCGTATATTTGTGTCCGATAAAAACTAGCTTGTGACTTCCCTAATGGACATTTTCTCGATCTACTCTGCCAAGCAATTTGAAAAGCTAGCGCTCAAAACCTTTCGGCACCAATATGATCATAACCTGGTGTATCGCAACTGGTGTGAGTTGATGAAGGCCGACAAACAAACAGTGAAGCGCATTGCTGATATTCCATTTTTACCCATTTCGTTTTTTAAATCGCATTCCGTGATAGCGGGCGATTCCCCCATTGCCACAACTTTTCGAAGTAGCGGCACAACTGGCAGTACTACTAGTCAGCACCACGTGACTGATTTGTCCCTATATGAAGCGAGTTACTTGAATGGCTTCGCCCAATTTTATGGTCACATCGAAAATTATACGGTATTGGCGCTATTGCCTTCCTATCTGGAGCGCAACGACTCTTCATTAATTTATATGGTGAAAGATTTGATTGCTAAATCAAACAAGACAGATTCGGGCTTCTATTTGCACAACTACGACGAGCTCATTCAAACCTTAATTCGTCTGGATGAGTCTGGTGAAAACGTGTTGCTCATTGGAGTCACCTATGCTTTATTAGACCTCATCGAACAGCAGGCTTTCCAGTTAAAAAACACTATTATTATGGAAACCGGCGGCATGAAAGGCAAACGCAAAGAACTCATACGCGAAGAATTACATGACTTGCTCACCAAAGGTTTTGGGGTGTCAACCATTCATTCTGAATATGGGATGACCGAGTTGTTGTCACAAGCCTATTCGCTTGGCGATGGTATTTTTGAGTGTCCACCCTGGATGCAAATTCACCTTCGCGAAACCGAAGACGCGTTTAGTTATGTGGCCAACGGCAAAACCGGCGGCATCAACTTGATTGATTTAGCGAATTATAATTCGTGCTCGTTTATCGCCACACAAGATTTGGGCAAAAAGTACGCCAACGGCAGCTTTGAAGTCCTTGGCCGATTTGACGCCAGCGATACCCGAGGCTGCAATTTGATGGTGCTTTAATGGCAAACTAAACCACGCGCACAATAAAGTAGTTCTTCTTGCCACGTTGCAGCAATACAAATTGGTCATTGATTAAATCTTGTGAAGTCAACACAAAATCTTCGGTTACTTTTTCTCGATTCACCGCAATCGAATTTTCGGTCAAGGCACGACGCGCTTCCCCATTTGATTTTAAAAATCCGGTTTTCTCGTTTAACACGGTTATGATATCTAAGCCGTTTTCTAGTTCTGCTAGGGCAATCTCAGCCTGTGGGACGCCTTCAAAAACCTCTAAGAAAGTTTCCGTATCCAAGGCTTTTAGATCGTCAGAGGAGGCGTTTCCAAACAAAATTCCCGAAGCTTGAATGGCTTTGGTCAAGGCTTCTGTGCCATGCACGAAGGTAGTCAACTCTTCTGCTAGTCGTTTTTGTAAGACGCGCAAATGCGGGGCCTCATGATGTGCTTCGATGAGCTCATTTACGGTGGCTTGGTCTAGAAATGTAAATATTTTGATGTATTTCTCGGCATCGACATCGGTGGTATTGATCCAAAACTGATAGAATTTATACACCGAAGTTTTATCGGTAGTAAGCCACACATTTCCTCCCTCTGATTTGCCAAATTTAGAACCGTCGGCTTTGGTAACCAAGGGGCAGGTCATGGCATAGGCTTTGGCGCCTTCGCTCGAGGCATCGGCATTCATTCTGCGCACCAATTCGGTACCGGTGGTGATATTTCCCCATTGGTCACTGCCACCCATTTGCAGTAAACAGCCGTAATGTTTGTGTAAATAATAAAAATCGTAGCCCTGAATCAATTGGTAGGTAAATTCAGTGAACGACATCCCTTCGCCTTCACCAGACAAGCGTTTCTTTACTGAATCTTTGGCCATCATGTAGTTTACAGTGATGCGTTTGCCTACTTCGCGCGCAAAATCGATAAAGGAAAAGGTCTTCATCCAATCGTAATTGTTGACTAAAATGGGAGCATTTGGACCTTGCGCGTTGAAATCCAAAAATCGACCCAAGACCGCTTTGATGCCATTTACATTGTGGTTAAGCGTAGCTTCGTCTAGCAAATTGCGTTCGTCTGATTTTCCGGATGGATCACCAATCATTCCAGTGGCACCCCCCACCAAAGCAATGGGTTTGTGGCCAAATTTTTGTAAGTGAACCAACAAAACAATCGGAACCAAACTGCCAATGTGCAAGGAATCTGAAGTCGGGTCAAACCCAATATAAGTTGGAGTTGATTCTTTGAGTAATTGTTCTGCTGTGCCAGGCATCATGTCGTGCACTAAGCCCCGCCATTGCAATTCTGCGATTAGGTTTTCCATTTGGTTTCGAATTTGGGCAAATATAGGCTTAATTGCATAATTTGAAAATGGAATTCTGGTAAAAATAGGACAAACTCGTTATCTTTGCCGCATGATTTTAGTCACGGGTGCCACCGGATTAGTAGGGGCTCATCTCCTGCTTCGTTTGCTTGAAAAAAAGCAAGCTGTTCGAGCTATATACCGCAACAGCTCGTCTATTGCAAAGACAAAAGTACTCTTTGAAAAACACAATCAACTCACTCTTTTTGAGCAAATTGAATGGATACAAGCCGATATCACAGATCTGCCTCGATTAGAAATTGCCTTTCAAGAAATAAACCAAGTTTATCATTGCGCCGGATTGATTTCGTTTGATCCATCAGACGAAGAAAAATTGCGTAAAATTAACATCGAAGGGACGGCCAATGTAGTCAACTTGTGCTTGGCGTTTGGCGTACAAAAACTCTGTTTTGTGAGTTCAATTTCCACCATTGGCGCTGCGCCGCTCCATTCTATGCCGTGCGACGAAAGCTGCGAATGGAATCCCGAATTGCCCCATACCGATTATGCGATTTCCAAATACGGTGCCGAAATGGAAATTTGGCGCGGCTATCAAGAAGGATTGGCTGTAGTTTTGGTGAATCCGGGGGTTATTCTAGGGCCCTACTTTTGGGAATCGGGCAGCGGAGAACTGTTTGCCAAAGTAGCGCAAAAATTTCCGTTTTATAGCTCCGGATCTACTGGGTTTATTGGCGTGACTGATGTGGTGCACACGATGATTCAACTCATGGAAAGTGCAATTTCTGGCGAACGATACATCTTAATTTCCGAAAATAAAACCTATGAGGCAGTACTGAAAGAAATTGCCCAAGCGATGAATAGTTCAATTCGCTGGATGGCTATTCGCAAATGGATGGTGAGCTTGGCGTGGCGACTCGATGCATTAGCAGGAATTTTACTGGGGAAGAAAAGAGTATTGAGCAAACAATTGGCCCAAACCTTATTTGAGTCTACTTCCTATACGTCAGAAAAAATTAAGAAAGAACTGGGAATGGCGTTTAGTCCGATAAACCAAGTGATTCAGGAAACAGCAAGCGATTATCTGAAAGCTTAATTTGCTTTAGATTTTTGATCTCCCGCTTTTAATACCGCCGCTTCATATTTTTTCTTTTCGGCTTCTAATAGCTGATTTACTTTTTCGAACATTTTTTTATACCGCACCATATCGGCCGCATAATAGTGGTTGTTTTGAGCTAATTGTAAACTGTCCACCTGGTATTTTTTATAAATATACACCTGGGAATTAATAGGATAATCGCGCGTAGTATTTAAGCTGTAGGACTTCATGGCGTCTATCACTGCAACATCATACAAAATAGAAATCATTTTGTCTTCTTCAATAAATTTTTCGGGTTTTTCAGTCCCATTCGTACATGCTACCAGTCCCATTGCAATTGCAAATACTATTCCTAATTTTTTCATCTTACTATCGGTCAAACAACAATCGTTTTCCTGCTTTAATTTCACTCACTTGGCCGTTGGCATAAGCCAAATGTCCGTTGACAAAGGTATGGGTAACTTTGGCTCTGAAGGTAGTTCCTTCAAAAGGCGACCAGCCGCAGTGGTATAAAATATTGTCTTTGCTCACTGTCCAAGGGTCGTTTGGATGAACCAAAACCAAATCGGCAAAATAGCCGGGTCTAATGAAACCTCTTTTTTCTATTTGAAACAAAATGGCCGGGTTGTGCGCCATTTTTTGCACCAATTTTTCTACCGATATTTTTCCCTGAAAATGGGCCTCTAGCATGGCGACCAAGGCGTGTTGCACCAAAGGTCCGCCTGATGGAGCTTCCAAGTAGGATTTGCTTTTTTCTTCTAGGGTGTGTGGCGCATGATCGGTGGCAATCACGTCAATGCGGTCATCATTGAGCGCTTCCCACAATGCCTCGCGATCAGCGGCAGTTTTCACAGCTGGATTCCATTTGATGAAGTTGCCTTTGGTGGCATAGTCGTCATTGGTAAACCACAAATGATGCACACAAACTTCGGCGGTAATTTTCTTTTCGGCTAATGGAATGTCGTTGCGAAACAAACTCATTTCTTTTGCCGTCGACAAATGAAACACATGCAAACGCGCTCCTGTTTTTTGGGCCAAAGCCACCGCTCTTGACGACGACAAATAACAGGCTTCGGCGCTTCGAATGAGGTGATGAGCTGTTACTGGAATAGCGTCGCCATAGTTTTCTTTATATTCTGCCAAATTGGCTCGTATGGTGGTCTCATCTTCACAATGCACATCAATTATGAGTGGGGTGGACGAAAATATTTGCTCCAACACTTCGGGATTATCAACCAACATGTTACCCGTAGAAGAGCCCAAAAACAACTTAATTCCAGCGACATTATTGGGATTGGTTTTCAGGAGGTCTTCCAAATTATCATTGGTGCCGCCCATCAAAAAAGAATAATTGGCATACGATTGGCTCGCCGCGATTTGGTATTTATCTTCTAGTAAATCTTGTGTTACCGCATTGGGTACCGTATTGGGTTGCTCCATGTAGGAGGTAATTCCGCCGGCTACTGCAGCGCGAGATTCTGAAGCAATGTTGCCTTTGTGGGTGAGTCCGGGTTCTCTAAAATGCACCTGATCATCAATAAGTCCGGGCAATAACCACAAGCCAGTTGCATCAATCACTTGGGCATCGGGTGGCGCAACTAGATTTTCTTGTACCGCTACAATTTGCTCATTTTCTACCCACACATCGGCCGTAAACGACTGGCCTTCGTTAAAAATAGTAGCGTTTTTGATGAGAAAATTTGACATATTACAATCTGTTTATGAGGTGGCGAAAACGCAAGGATATTACGCCAAAAATAGCTTCTTTAATAATGGAATTGCTCATTTTGGACTGGCCTTTGGTGCGGTCGGTAAAGATAATGGGCACTTCTTGTATGTGGAG
>Ga0209355_1002343_pt1 | contig 10597 bp, 10 predicted proteins | sample LauGreSBDMM110SN_3_FD_187563 | JGI IMG/M metagenome (GOLD analysis project Ga0209355, IMG submission 187563) | Freshwater lake microbial communities from Lake Michigan, USA - Sp13.BD.MM110.SN (SPAdes) (version 2) | ecosystem: Environmental > Aquatic > Freshwater > Lake | place: Lake Michigan...
TTTTACTAGGAAAATAATCAAAGATAGTTTGCGTAAAAAACGATATAAATAATTCAGTTTATTTTTCATAAGTAGTAGATCTTTTATTAAAAATTTATAAATATATAATCACGAAAATAAAAAAAATACACAATGGATTCGTACTTGAAAAAGTTTAACAAATCAGTCTTTGATTTCGTGAAAGAACTCAAAATGTTGTTTGAAGAACATGATATCGACATCGAAAATATCGAAACATTTTACGAGATGACTAAAATCAATGCTCGAGCCATTATTGGTCCTTTTCAAGCTTATATTCTTAAAAAAAAACCATTTGCACGTTATATAATGGAAGAAGACGTGAAATACTTCATGGAATATGATTTTAATGAAATAATCTCTTCGGATTCACCTTACTCTAAGTATGCAAAAAGTCTAGTATCGAAATTTAAACAGGTAGTACAAAGACATATCGAAGAGGACAGACAAGTTGTGAAGGCCATGTTCGATTGGTTTAAGTTAATGACATTTTATGCAGCTTCCGACTTAAAACTTGATATAAAGGAGCTGATGAACATGGAAGACAGTGAAGAGTTGGTAACTTCACCAGTAAGGCTTGAACAATTACTTTAAATATTTGCAATTTCTACAATATCTGTGATTTCTGATATTTTGTAGAATGATTATTCTCAGTAGAAGATTATAAGATACTTCGAGGATGCACTAAGTTTAATTCAATATCGGATAGTTTCAATATCCTCTTGTAATAAGTGTCAAAACTTCTTCTCTGTCATCGTCATCATCATTTGTATCAGTACGACTATATGACATCTTATACTGACTAAGATTTATCGGGGTTTCCGTGATCACGTCTTTGTCTGTATAGTATCTCTTTGCACCACTATGAAATTCCATATCAACTGGACAAATTTGCATAGTCGACTCCGAAAATGATGATAAAGTTGGAAAATGTGTCTTCATGTAAAAAAAATTCTTATGTAGTGAACTGATGAATGTAAATACAAAATCATCAGAAACTCGTGCAGAAGCAAAAAGAACCATGTAGAAACTACAACTAGGTAATGTTTTACCAATCATAAAAGTACGATAGTTGTACATTTGTATGGTCGTACGAAACATTGAAGGAAAGTAAAATGTTATCAGATTTTTACGATAACTATCAGAAGTGAAATACTTGTAAAAATTAAAAATTCGTACTTCAAATTGAAATGAAAACTTTTCCACAAATAGATTTGGATGACTACATAACAAAAATATACCATCAATGTCACCTTTTTTCCATATAGAATACATATCAGCATAACTACTGACTTCTATGATGATCACATTCATACCTAGACGAGTAACAATTGTTCTTAGTGTTAAAGAAGCCGTACTGTTGGCAAATGTGCATATACGCTTTCCTTTCCATGTATCGATGCTTATGTCTTCATATAAAGGTGAATCACGAGGAACAATCAATGTCAGTGTTTGATAACCAAGTAGTGACACAAATAAATTTCTCTTCTTCATAAGAGAAGAAATAGCACATTCTGGATAGTACTCAATTGCCTTTCTTACTCTATCTTTTCCGTTTATTTCATGCTTAAAAGGAAAAATTGACCGAAAAAAGACAAGCAAGCGATTGTCGTTTGCATCTCGTTTATCGCTGCTAAGAAATACACTTTCAGTACTATAAGAGCTCTCCGTCAGTATATATGAAGATGTATTATCATAATCCACTTGAAAATTTTCTATTGTAGATGAAACAATAAAATATTTAACTGCAATAATAAAAATGCTGAGAAGTGTGACGAGAATAAATATTTGATCAACTGGCCATTCACTAAACTTGGAAGTAAAGTACATTTACTTGTGATATAATATTATATATATATATATATATATATTTTATCGTTGTTTATTACTACTGATGTTGTCATTTATTTATGCCATCGATAACCACATAAAATACAGGTTATAAAAACTGTCATAGGTTCATCGGCTGAACGTGTTTGTTTCTCTACATACACACACTTCCTCTGTTTACAAACCTTGCATACGAATTGATCAGTGACTTGACTCAAATCAACTTCAAACATAATTGCTTCTCGAGTATATCTCTTTTTCATATACTGTTGCCACTTGTCGGCATCTCTCTGCACGCTCGACATAAATGAAATTTCATGTGGAAGTAATACTTTATCTGCAATTTTTTTAACGAGCTCAGGGCTGGCCTTTAAGTCATATACCAAGTCATTAAGTTCTTTCTGATATAACCAAACAAACTCTTTATCGTACCAATTAGATAGAATATCGTACTTAGAGCATAAAGTAACGACCAAATTCAGAATCCCTTTTTCCATATTTTCTCCACAGTTTATTGACTTTACATACGTCATGTCTCGTTCTTCTTTAGTCAGTATTTCTGTGATAATATCATCCAATACCTCCAAGTTTTGCCTTCTTTTTTTACGTACTTCATCTATTGACTCCATAAGCACTGTGAATGTAAATAAAGGGTGTGATATTTATAAACAATCAAACAGAAAGAATTGAACATGTTGGCGTTGTAAATCACTTTTTGTCAAATTATGCTAACAGTTGAGATTCGAAAACACGTCTATGAATTTTTTCTTTTATCACCGCATCATTGAAGAGAATAGTTTCTGTAATCTCTGTCAAATTTTTGATTTTATCACGGAGTTCACAAAGAGAAGGTAGTTCATAGTGAAGAAATATTTGATAAAGCTCTTCGTGGAACTGAGAGTCTAATTTTTTGTTGAAGTCACTTAAGTTATGATTTATCTCTTTTATTTCTTCGTAAAAGAGAATAGTGATGTCTTTGAGCCTATATGATGTTCTCATCTTTTCTTGAAACATTTTCTTTACTTTACTGTGAATTCGACATCTTAAACGATTCGTTTCTCTACTTTTGAAAATATTTTTTACAACTACAAAAGTACCAAAATAAGAGCATGGTAAAAGCAAGAATAAAGTATTTTTTTCCAGAAGAGTTTCTAGGAAACATCCTAGAATAAATTCATCTACACATTCCAGTTCAAGAAAAACTTTTTTTCTTCTCGATACTTCTGCTATCAACGTAGAGACGTTTGTAGCTAGTTTTTGAATGTGTTGACTATTTAGTATTGAAATCAAAGTTGTATCAGTACTTGTTGAATAGAACTCCGTTATATATTTCTGTTCAAGTAGTGATATTCTTAAGTACTGATTTAGACATGTATGAAAGAAAAAGGCAAGTTCATCCAAATGTTCTTTGAAACCACCAATGTGCATTGCCGACATAGCAGAACAACTCGTTTTTTTCTTTTCTAACCAAGTTACAAGGGATATTAAGGAGAGTAGATAAACACCTATATCGTGATTACTTTCTATCTGTGACTGATCAGTAAATGTATGATTCAAGGAACAAATTGATGTTAGAACGTGATGAAAGTCTGTCAAAGTCACATGGAGATCATAAATGAACTCATACACACTATTCTTTTCTTTTATTATTTTGCTGAAGAATTTTAAGTTACTTTTATTGAATGTAGTGAATTCAAGTACTTTCTTTTTATGTCGAAAAAGTTGAAAAGCATTTACCAAAGAGACTAACAGGTTTCCCGTCATAACAGTTGTCATAAAAGAATAAGCATCGGTCATATTTTTGTGTACAATATTATTTTCACTCCCCAGATATAGATATAGATATATATAATCCAAAAATTTTGTCCCATTTTAAATGTCCGATGGTGATCGAATTGTAAAAAGTCCTAGAATTTTGTTTGAAACCTATGAAACAACTATTCGAGCCCAAGTCGTATAATAATACTTAGTCAATCTTTAAAAAATTCCACCATGAGTACTCCCAATAAGGCAAAACAGTAATTATAGTTTTATTTGCCGACTCCTTTGTTCCATTGTCAAAGGTTATCAATTTTGTACTGCTATCATCGCTGATATTACTATCACTGTTGCTATGAAACGTAACTTGAAATGTGCAAACTAGTAGTACAAACGCTATCACAATAAGTGTGGCAAGTATATCTGATAAACTATACTCCTCGAACATGATCTTCTTTTTTTGAACACTAAAATTTATTACTCTTCTTATTGATTTTTCCAAGAGAAAAAATATACGATCGAAAAATGAGACGTCAAGAAAAAAGTACCTCGACATAAAAAGCAATATAAGAATATGACTTTATAATTGAAAACTATAATTGTAGTTATTTTTACTGAAACGCTTTTCTTATCATCCATATACATCATCGATTACATAATAAAGAAAATAAGATATGAGTTCTGTTTTAAATAAGCAAGCTCTTCTGATGAACCATCTAACAAATTTTTTTTCTATCAAAGAGAACATAAGTCAGTTTTTAAGTATACTCCATGAAAAATCTAGAATCTCGTTGAGAGTGATTGATTGGTTTATAACCAATTATTCTAAAGATCATCGTATTGCTTACCTATGTGAAAAGACGAAAAGTGAAAGTTTGCCCGGGTGTGGAGACGAAGCAAAGCCTTTCATGGTTCACGACTCCTATAAGTCACAACTAAAAGCATACTCTAAAAAACAGTTTGATCCTTTTTGTAGACACATGCGAATTAATTTTTACTATGGAAAAGATGAGAAAATAGTCACTACAATTGGACAAATGAACTTCTTTCGATGGTTTATTGAAAATAATATTCTGAAGTATGTGAAAACCCATATTGATGACATTGAAAAAGAAATGCATATTCGAGGACAGCAAACAAGAGCGCTTCAGAAAAACAAAACAAAAGTAAGCACTGCAACAATCAACTCCAGTATTCCACAACAGTCACAAAGTCGCAGAAGAAAACGTCAGGATAGTACAAAGAGTCTTTCTATGCATAATATGAATATGACATTATCTTTTCATTAAATTCCTTTTTTTTTGCTTTTTTGTCTTCGAATGTTTTTTTGTTTTTTGCCTATTAGCAGGATTCATAGCAGGCATAACAGCAGATTTATATACTGGTTTGGTGGATTCAATAAGACTCATAATTGGAAATTTGATGTTTCCACCTCGCATTCCTCGTATTTTTGCAATATGGTCTTTTGTCTCTTGAGAACCCTTTGCAAATTTTGGCATCTTCTTTATAGAGGTACTAGATACTTTAATAGGCACACAATTAGGCACTTTCTTTCCTCGTTTTGTTTTCAATCCAATTGGTTCATACCCTTTCCAACAAGGATTTTTCATTTCCACACCAGCACTAGTAGTAATAACATTCACTCTTGCCCCTAAATCTGTTTTTTTCTCATTTTTCCCCCCTTTAATTAGCGGCATAAACTGTTGAATAAGGCCTGGAGCCATACTTACAAGGCCTGGAGCCATACTTGCAAAAGCTGCAGCTGATGTTAATGGATTATTACCTACATACGTAGCAGTTGTTTTTGATGCATACCAAACAACAGCAATAGCGGCAAGACCACCGATAACGTTAAGTACTTTTGGATCCATAAGTAAGTTACCAACAGTATTCACTGGTGATGTTATTAGTGGATTTGTTTTTTCTTCACTGGGAACATTTTTATTGTTGTTACCAAATTCACGATTGCCATTAGAATCCATTATCTTGATTTGAATAATAAAAAAATATCTAATTACTTAGTAGAAGAGATATTTTTTTTAGTATTTCAAATTTTTCAAAGAAATTTTTGGAGCTAAAAATTCCATACTATGCCATATGATGTAAAATTAAAAATGATTATTAAGTTGAAATATTTTTTTTGTAACTTGAAAACCGCTCTGAAAACACTACAAATCCCTTCTAGTAGACACATGGTACCAGACGAAATAAATCGACCAACATTTGTGTGAGCGTTTCTTAAAGATAAAAAAAATCTTTTAGAAGTACGTAGTAGTATTTCATTTTATTTTATCCGGTACTTTTACATCTTCTCCTTTCATCAGAAAACTATGATCTCTTGGTTTCTTACAAAATCATCTCAATTTTCACATGTTCGATCAAATGTCCTTATCTGTAAACTTCACGTTTTGTTTTTTATGTTGGCATGTTATCAGCTATTCTGTCCGATTATTGATAAAAAAATATTGATAAAAAAGAAACAATCTACAAGGGAAGAAAAAAAACATTTGTTTCGATTTTTTGATATAGAGTAGAAGTAGATAAAGTTGATTTCGTAGGATCATGTAAGTAAACGTAGTCTTTGCTAAAGGCGTGGTTCGTAAAAGTATTAGTATTACTGAGATCTGTCTTTTGAACAGTAATAATGCAAGGTAAGTGTAAAAATGTCGAGAGATTGAATTCATGTTCTTGTACTCTTTGGCTAAAGCTGACCACATACTCCAGACTATATACATACTTACATTCTTCATAGGATAGAGGTAGTCTTTGGTAGTAAATAGTATCCCCAGTCTGTTTCTGATATGACATCAAGGTAAGAGTGGACACTACTGGAGAGCGACTCTTCATACGAAACTGATGTGATGAACTTTTATCAAGAAAAATCCAAACAACATCTTTCTGTGTAAGTAGAAAAGAAGGCGATGGAAGTGTTGGTATCTTGTCTTTATAAACATAATGGTCTAAACAAAACACTGCTTTCTTCTTCGCAACTTTATTACTATATTGCAGAGCTTGTACTAACTTCTTGACATGGCCAAGTTTTCTCATGTTCTGATGGATACAAAGTAGAGAAATGTAAAAGTAATTTATCGGAGATATGATTTCCGTGTACACCAATATACCTAGAATTGCTTTATGTTTATGGTCACATAAGTAGAAAAATGATTTATCTAAAAAATACTCACTTGTAAAGGTAGGATCAAACTTAGATGAAAAGTTACACTTGAAGTGTTGATTACAAAACGTCACAAGTTTTCTTATTACGTATGGAATAGGATGTGCTGTAGACAAGTGATGAATGACTTCTATACTATTGCTACGATCCTTGTAAGAAACAAAATTACTCATTATCAGAAGTACGATCAGAATCAATAAAAATAATACAAACATCTTCCTAATTTTCTCTATATAAATTATATTTCTTTATCATAACTTGGCACTTTTAGTAACACAGTATTTCTTTTCGCTATGTGTTTCAGGATCATCATACGTGACAAATGTACAGGTATTGTCACCACAAACATCTATTTTCTTTAGATTGTCAAAATTTTTCAGTTTTGTAAAAAGACTTTCTAGTCCACTCGATCTTCCCATAACTAGTGATTCTAATGACCCTGGGATAATATCAGACTTCGATACTTCTGGATTTGCATAATAATCGGTTGCTTCGTTTGTTTTCCGCCTAAGAAAAACTGGTATTTCACGGGGGTCTTGTTTAAATAAAGTAACTACTTTTTTGAGTATGGATGCTATATTAGAAAGCGGACTAAGGACCTGTTTACCAACAAATGCAATTTCACGGAAGGTTGCACTCATAGATGTATCTTCTTTTCTTGCCTTCACTGGACTACTACCACTTTTACCACCATGTCCTGTCATAACAGATGTGAGTAAGTTATCATTACAAAACCACTCACAGATCCGTACTTTATTTAAAGTTTGATCCTTATCCTCATGAGTCCCAAGTCGTGCAACTCTTCCTCTTACTTGTATTTTATTAGCATATACAGTTGGTGGTTCAATGATATGAAACTGTTGTACTCTTAATAGTGTTATACCTTCAATCCACTTCGGATGAAGAAGAATGTAACCTGTATGTTGAAGACTAACATCATTGAATTCATTGACAATTCTTTTGTACTCATTCACATCTCCTAAGTAGTACACTCCATAATGTTTATTTAAGAAGTAAAGACTCCATCTTTGTATATTATTGAACAGTCTGATGCATCGCTCCTCATTAAAATCTGAACTCAATATTTCCTTTTTGAGTGCTTTTTTCAGATGATTGATTTGAAGTGATTCTCCTTTACGTTTACCAAATAATTCAATATATTTTCCTCTATTTTTACTATAATATTCCAAGTCTGCTGCGTTGTCTACTATGTTACTCCTTTTAATGAAATCGTCAATGAAATTACCAGATAAGTTTTTAATGATTTGACTTCCATCAAAATTTTTACACATACTTTGTAGGAGATGGAGATATTCGTCAATCTTTCGATTATCAGCTTCGATAAAGAAAATAGTGTTTAAAAGAACTTTGATGTCCAGATTTTCTTTCTTCGCAAGCTTTTCCAACAAAAATTTATTGAACTCGACAATAGAGTCACTATAATTACTATAGAAACCAATTCTTCTCCTATCCACGTTCAAACTTTCGACTTGTTTGAATATTTCTTCGAATTTTACAGTAGCAGAAAGATTTCCTATTTTGAGTCCAAAGTATTCTTGATCGTCAGTTCTTCCTAGCGTTTGTGGTCGCAGTCGATATAGATCATCTTCCTTATTCCAAAATTCTCTCTTTTCCTTTGGTATTTTAAGAAGATTACAATCCTTCTCTGTGAGTTGTCCATTACAGAATCGGTAAAATAGAAATCTCTGTTCAACTGTATAATCTATCATCATTCTATCTATACGTACTTCAGTAGGAAACCCCTTAGACTGACTGTCTTCTTCGGAAACTTCGTAGAAATGAAATGTACCACTTAGTGCCTGTTCTATTACTTCACCTTTCGGTACTCTCGTGAGAAATAAGTCTTTTTCTCCAGGATACTTTATACTATTCAATTGATTTGACAGAAGATTACTTACAACGTACATTGCTAACATGATGAGGTACAGATAAATATATGGTTTTGTAGAACCAGTATTTCCACTCTTCATACTACTGCTCATATAAACGAAGTTATAAAGCATGACTCCAAATTGGTAATTCTTGGAGACATTTTGAATTAGTTCATTACCACGTCGAATTTGTAAACTTTCCTTTTCAAATCGTCGGGTAGAAACATTACTCACTCCTGACACAAGTGATAATAAGTTCCCAGTGAGTAACATACTATCAATTGGATTCCATGACGTTTTCTGAGAGAGCATAACAAGTCGTGAAATGGATAATTGTACGCCTTCAGAGTTCAAAAAGTCTACAATTTTTTTGAAAATCTCATACTTAACACTAACTTCTGTAAATTTTTTACAGAAATTCATTCGATTAATTGGTACCATGGCATCCTCGTCTGGTATATTCTCTCTATATCCCCTTGCGATATTATACATCCATCTCAAATCAAGAATGGAATGGACAATAGGTGTAGCAGTTAAGAGGACTATACCACGACTGGACACAGAAAGTGTAAGCAGTTTCTTCTGAATGTCGTCCAAATCTTGAAATCCCATATCTTGACTATCTAATTTCATAAATTCTTCTGTTCTAAAGTAATCCTTTATGAGCAGATGAGCTTCATCGATGATAAAAATCCGATTCATTGCATCTTTATCCAATTTATCTTCAATATCATCTTGAACTAATGAAATTAAATATCCTTTAAACATTTCATGTGTAACAAATTTCATCCTGTTTGTATTCGTTTCCATTCCAAGATCTGCGATCTCATCTTTCCAATTCACAACTAGTTTTTCTGGTACTACTAAAACTATTTCTACTAACGGATCCAATTCTAAAAAGTTTTTGATCACAATAGAACCAGTTAAGGTTTTTCCAGTACCTGTAGCATGAACAGCAACAAAACCATTTCTCCTATTTTTGTCTTCCACTGGACTTTCACTTAAACATGATAAAACTGCCTTGGTAAACATTTCTTGTGACGACTGTACAATTTTCCGTGATATCTTCTTTGTGAAAAATCGTGACGACCATTGCATCATTTTGCCGCCAATTTGGGGAGTACGACGGGTATTTTTTGTTTTTCCTTTCTTGTAATTACTCATTGGTTTCCTAGAATGTTTTTTCTGCATTATTCTCCGGTAAATAATAACTTAAGCTAGATTTTCAGAAAATATTATTAAACTAGTCTTACAAAAATATTTGTCTTCTATACTTTAGTAATAAACACATTAATATTTTTAAAGAAGCTACTTTATACTTATTCTATAAATGACGAATGTTACAAATACTCCAATACATGCAAATTTGATATTATTATCAGGTTCAGAAAAAGTAGAGGACATTGAGAATCTTGTTAATGGACAACGTTTTATAATAGTGGCACACTGGACTGGGTGTTATTATTGTACATTATTTCTGGATAATGGTGGATTCAACTCACTACTCGAAAAAATGCATACAGAGTGTCCTAAAGTAAAGTTTTTTCAAATAGAGCTTGCGACAATCAGCAAAATGCAGAAAGAAAATAAAGAAGTTTATAAATTTCTAAAACTTAGCACAATTTCGTACTATCCATATATCTATACATTAGATGCAAATGCAATTAATTTTCTTGAGATCTTTCAAGAGAGTGTAAATAATAACCCTGAAGCTTTGGAAAAATGGGTCAAAGAAACAACTGTTTGTGTAAAAAATGCTAAAGTAAAAATAAGCGGAGGAAGTCGACAAACAAGTAAAACACATAGTTCACACAAACGAAATCTTCGGCGTGGTAAAAAGAATAAAACAAAGAGAAACTATAAGTTGTTCATATAAGTGAGAAACTATACAAGAAAACAGTATGTGATATATATATATGTAGTA
>Ga0209355_1002348_pt1 | contig 10578 bp, 8 predicted proteins | sample LauGreSBDMM110SN_3_FD_187563 | JGI IMG/M metagenome (GOLD analysis project Ga0209355, IMG submission 187563) | Freshwater lake microbial communities from Lake Michigan, USA - Sp13.BD.MM110.SN (SPAdes) (version 2) | ecosystem: Environmental > Aquatic > Freshwater > Lake | place: Lake Michigan, USA...
GCCATTGGGCAGTGTGAATTTCTCGTAGGGAATCGACGGCGCCTGTTGGGCCGTGGCGAGTCCGACGGAGGTCCCGAGCGCCAGCAGGCAGGCTGCCGTGAGGGCACCGACGCGATACCGCAGAGTCATGGTTCGGAAAGTCGAAGAGAGGTCACTGGTAGCGCTCGAAATGTACACAGGCCACTTTGGCGCCATGGATATCTACGCGCCCCAGCCGGTCGGGTACGCCGCCCGCCTCGGCCTCTTCTCCGGCACCATGCTGGTGGTCGGCGGCATCATCGGCTCCGGCATCTTTCTGTCCCCGTCGGTGGTGGCGCAGCGGGTGGGCACCGCACCGCTCACGCTGGCCGCGTGGGGCATCGGGGCGGTGGTGGCCATTATTGGCGGCTTTGTGTATGCCGAACTCGGCGCGCGCCGCCCGCAGGCCGGGGGCACCTACGTGTACCTGCGCGAGGCCTTCGGCACGCTGCCGGCGTTCCTGTACGGGTGGGCGTTATTCCTCATCATGGCCACCGGGGCCATCGCCGCCGTGGCCATGACCGGGGCGAGCTACCTAGCTACGCTGCTGGGCATGGCGCCGGAGCATGCGCGGGCGATCGCGATCACCCTCATCGTGATCCTCACGCTGCTCAATGTGTTGGGCGTGAACATCGGCGCCACCACGGGCAACGTGCTCACGGTACTCAAGCTGTCGGCCATCGCCATTCTCGTCGTCGCCGCGTTGCTCATGGCGCCGGCGCACGCGCTGCCGGTGGTCACCGCCGTCACCCCGCTGGTGCCTCCGCCGGGAGGTACGGCGACGGTCGTGGCCATGGGGGCGGCACTGGTGCCCGTGCTCTTCTCATTCGGTGGGTGGCAGCAAACCAATGCCGTGGCCGAGGAGCTGCGCGATCCCGCCCGCACCTTGCCGCGTGCGCTGATTCTCGGTGTGCTGATCGTGGCGGCCACGTATCTGTTGGTGAACCTCGCCTACCTGCGTGCCCTCAGCGTGGACGGACTGGCCGCCAGCAGCGCGCCGGCGGCCGATACGATGTTCGTCTACCTCGGTCCGGCCGGACGCACGCTCATTACTTGCGGCATCGTCGCCTCCACGATCGGTTTCCTGGGCATGGTGATCCTCATGTCGGCCCGTGTGTATCAGGCGATGGCGGCCGACGGCTTGTTCTTTGAGAGCATGGCCGCGCTGCATCCGACCACGCGCACGCCGGTGGTGGCGCTGGTGGCACAGGGTGCGGTGGCGTTGGCCCTGCTGCTCACGGGCACCTACGGCCAGCTGCTCGACTACGTGGTGTTTGCCGACTGGATCTTCTTTGGCGCAACGGCGGCCACGTTGTTCGTACTCCGCAAGCGCGACGCGCAACGGCATGGCGGCGAGTCGTCGTTGACGAAGGCGCCGGGGCATCCGTTCACCACGCTGCTCTTCATCGCGGCGGCCATGTACGTCGTGCTGGGGTCGATCATCTCCAACCCCGGCAACGCGGCGCGCGGCGCGGCACTGCTCGTGTTGGGGGTGCCGGTGTACCTGTACTGGAACGCGCGCCGCCCCGTGTCGCGGCCTGCATCGCAACCGCCGGCCACGTCATGAGCCTCGCCACCACCGCGCGGGTCGCTGCGCTGTACGTCCATCCGCTCAAGTCCGCGGCCGGCATTCGCGTTGACGAGCTCCGGCTCGACGAACGCGGCGCCGTCGGCGACCGGCGGTGGGTATTGGTCGATCTGGACGGCGACATGATCACCGCGCGGGACACGCATCGCCTGCTGCTGATGCGCCCGTCGTTTCTCACGGCCGATCGCGATGGCGGCATTGGGCTCACAGCCCCAGGACTCGCGCCGCTTACCGTCCCACTCGACACGATCGATCTCGCCGCGCCCACGCGGCGGGTCCGCGTGTGGGATGACGACGTCGTGGCGCACGATGCCGGTGACGTGGCCGCGGCGTGGTGCACGGCCGCCGCCGGCCGCCCGTGCCGACTCCTGCGGCTGGCCGACGTGGATCGCCGACCGCTGGCACCGCGATTCGCCGGTTCGATCGACCCGCGTGCGCGGTATGTCGCCATGTCCGACGGCGCGCCCCTGCTGCTCCTTGGCATGGCCAGCATCGATGCCCTGAATGCGCGTTTGCTCAAGAGCGGCCATGGTGACGTGATGGACCTCCGCCGGTTTCGCGCGAACATCGTGATCACCGGCACGCGCCCGCACGATGAGGACACGTGGCGCGATATCCGCATTGGGGACGTGTCCTTGAGTGTCGGTTCCGCCTGCACCCGTTGCGTGCTCACGACCGTCGATCCTGACACGGCGCAACGCGGCCAGGAACCGCTGCGCACGTTCGCGCAGTATCGTCGTGCCGACGGCGGTGTGATTTTCGGCATGAACACCACGCATCGCGAGCCCGGCGTGCTCCGTGTGGGCGACGCCCTGCAGGTGCTCAGTCTTCGCGAGGAAGACCAGCGCCCAAGTACTCGGTGATCGCGGCGATGGTGATCGGATCGCGCAGAATCCGTCGATGTCCCACGCGCTCCACCGGCAGCAGGGTGGAGCCAGGCCAGAATCCCGCGATGCGTTCGGCGTCCGCAAAAGGGACTTCCTTGTCGTCACGGGCATGCACCACCAGCGCTGGGACCGTGACCGCGCGCAGGGCGCCCTCGATGTCATCCGTTCGATAGCCGCGCGCGACGATCCGCCGACGGGCGTCGCGCACGAAGTGATCGGTCGCCTTCGGCGGCAGATGCATGGCCGCCGAAAACCGATGCAAGACGTCGTGCAAGGACGACGGGCTGGCGATGATCGCGGCGCGCGACAACGAAAGTCCAGATGAAAGCGCCAACGCGATACTCCCGCCACCCATGGAGTGACCCACGGCGCCGTACAGCGTGCCGACGTGCGCGCTGACGTCGATCAACGCTTCCGCGAAGCGATAGGGATCGGTCTGCTTTCCCCGCGAATGGCCATGGCCCGGCGCATCGATGGCGACCACACTGAAGCCGTGGGCGAGCAGGGCAGGGGCAAACGCGGCAAACTGCGTGGCGCGCCCTTCCCACCCGTGAATCAGCGCCACTGGTGGGCCGTCGCCGGCGCGCAGTACCGACAGGCCACTTGGCAGACGTTCGCGGCGAGCCATGGTCTCGAAGGGCACCTCCCACTCGCGCGGGGCGAACTTGCGCGGCGTGGAGAAGATCCGGCGACTCAGGCGCGACGCGAGCGACGGCGCGACCCGCCCGAGGGTGCGGTTCGCCCCGCGGATGATGCGGATGCCGGCGGGGATGTCGTTGGCCATATGGAAGTATCGCTCATACGCACGATAGGCGGCCACCTCTCGGCGACCGCCTTTCGCGTGTGGCTCCCCCTCCCGAGAGGCCCTGCAACCAACGGCTGGCGAATCAGTACAGCTGGACCCAGCTGCGTTCCTTTGTGCGGGTCAGGATGGCCGAACCGCGAAGAGCGGACTCCACGGCACAGCTGGAATAACTGAACGACGAATTGCCGACAACGTCGTTGCCGTCCTGCACGTTCGCGTTGTGCGACATGATGCTGCCCCACATGTCGAACGTGCCGTTACCCTTCGTGATGTCGTCGCGGGCGATAATGAGGCCGAACCACTGGAAGTTGCCGGCCAGGCGAATGTCGCCGTTCACCAGCAGAATGCCCTGGCCGCGTCCGTTGGTGAGCTGAAGCGAACCACTCGCGTAGATGATCGGGAAGTAGTCGGTACAGCCGCCCACGTACCCGTTGCCGCTGCGCAGTGGCTCTCCCCAGTTCGACGTGCTCGAGAGGTCGCACGTGGTCGCCGTGCCCACCGGCTCAGGGCCGATATTGCCAGCCGGAAGCGTAATGTCGGCGTTGGCCACGAGCGTGTTCCAGCTCTCGGTGCCGTATCGCACGTACGTGTTGGAGTCGGCCGCGGCGGCGCTCTCGTTCATACCGCCCGTCACCATGTTGGGTTTCTGAACCGTGACAGTCTTTCCGGTGGCGTAGGTGATGGCGAAGGTGTCGCGGCCCGCAATGTTCGCGCACTGCGTCCAGCCAGCCGGATTGGTGTTCACGCCCGAGATGGCCGCCGAGCCCTTCACGGTGATATTGCCGGCCGTCACGATCGAGCCGCCCGGATTGATCGTCGGGTAGGCGATACGGACCACCATGTGCGTCTGGCGCTGTGCCTCCAGCGCCCCGATGCCGATGTTGGCGCGTCCCACGGACACGACCCAGAAGGTGGTCTCGGTCAGCCGCTGCACCTTCACGCGGGCGGTGTCGCCCTGCGCCACGAACACGTTCGTGGAATCGATGGCGCCGATCGCCATCCCCTTGGGGGGCGGCAGATTGCGCGCGCGATCCCACCGCGAAATTTCCTGATTTAAGCCGAACTCCGCCACGGCGAAGGCACGCTGCTCCACGAGCGTATTCCGGCCGGCGCGGAAGTCCTGCATGGCACCGAGGACGGCACCGGTCGAGAGGATGGCGAGGACGACCACGGCGACCAGCGTAACCAGCAGCGCCGTGCCGCGACGGACGCGCGACGGGCGCGCGCGCTCGGTGTCCGACGCGTCGGACGAAATCACAGAACTGGTCAATGGCGGTTCCTTAGGGCAATCCGAAAGGCGAGTGAATCCGTGTTGGTCGTGCTGCTGCTCCCCACGCCGCCCGAGCTGTTCGCTCCCTTCGCGCGAAGAATCATGTCGATGCGCGCCACGTCTCGACCCTGCGCGGGATTCGTCACGGCGAGACCGAGACTGTCGAAGTAGCTGAAGCGAATGCCGCCATTCGAACCGTTTGGCGGCTCGTACGGGCCACTGACCGCGGTGGCCGCTTGCCACGCGCCACCCACATACTCGGCACGGGTGAGGTAATAGCGCCCGCTGCTCTGCGCGGTGAGTTGGAAGCGAGCGCTGCGCGTAAAGCGCAATGCCGAGCCCACCGTGATGGAATCCGGAAGGTTGGGCGACACGCTCACACGAAAGCGCTGCTTGTTCACATCGAGGGCTGCGTCGATGAACGGCGAGAGCGGGCACAGCGTCGTACTTTGTGAAACCGCGGTGATCCGTAGCGGTACCCACACGTCGTCTTCGGCACCGCGTGACAAACTATCGTTGAACGCCCAGACCGTGTCGCCGGCCTGCGGGGTGGTATACCAACTCGTGATGGTAGTGCGCGCCATGTTTAGCGGCGGCAGGTCGAGCGCACTGTTGGACGGCCGGGCGCAGACGGCTGACGCCCCCAGCACCGCGCGGAACGTGAGCGACGACGCATCGAAGGTGGTGAGGTCACCCCCCGACGAGGAGACGGAGCGCAAGTCGGCCGGCACCAAACTCATCGCCGAGCGCAGCTCGCGTCGCATGCCCATCTGTTCGCTGGTGCGCTGATAAAAACGCTGCTGTCCCAGCATGAGACGCGACACCACGACGCCGACGACCGAGAGGATGGCCATGGTGACCAGCAACTCGACCATGGTGAAGCCGTGGCGGCGCACGCCGATCAATCGCGGCATGGAATCACCATGGAGTACACGAGTGTGTTCGTGCGACGGGGAATCTGGATGTTGACGGCGATGGTTTTGATGTTGCGACCGTCGGTGACGGTCCACGCCTCCTGCACGCCGCGGGTCGAGCTGGAGCCGGTCGCGGCACCGGCGCCGAGTTGCGCGCAGGAGAGACTGGTGAGCGAGTCGAGGCGCGCCTGGGCGACGCTGGCCGCGACGGTCTGCCGCACGCCGCCTCCCATCTGATTGGCCACCGCCGCCGAGCTACTCATGAGGCCACCCGCGGCGACCGTCAGCATGACGACCGCCACGAGGATCTCGACGAGTGTCACGCCGTCACGAGGGCGGCGCGCCGGGCGGAGGACAGGCTGTTTCACAGCTGACACCCCTTAGGCATGATGATGCCGGCCGGACTGATGCACAGCGTGTCGGACGCCGCCGCCGTGCTGAGCTGGTACTTGAGATTCGAGGCGGGCGTGGGCGTCAACATGCCCCGGGCATCGAAGTTGATGGTGATGGGCGAGTCGGACAGCGCCGTCAGGGAGACGCCGAACTCCGTATCGAGCTTGATCGGCCCGAACACGTTCACCACCGTGCCGTTGAGCCCGCTCTGTACCGAGACACGGGCCGAGGAGCCGTCGAGGGTCAGCGTCGAGATCTTGCCCTTTTGCAGGGCGGCGGCGCGTGCGGCAGCAAAGACCGCGGTGAGTTGCTGCCGGGCGGCGCGCATCGATGAACTGGCCTTGATGGTCGTCATGCGGGGCACGACCATCGCGGACATGATGGCGGCGACTCCCACCACGAGGAGTACCTCGATCATGGTAAAGCCCAGCCGACGGCGGAGCGCAGCGCGAGGGGTCATGACGAGCACACGGGACGAAGGGCGATGCGACATCAGAACCTCTGTTCTGATGCGACATAGACAACGTCACGGCGCCGAGCGTCACAGAACGTTCCCATCTGGGCACTCGCTATCACAGCGAGTGTCATTTTCTGGCACTTACGAAGGAAAAACAGGAATTCGAAGGACTACGATGCAAAAAAGGCCACCGCGTGAGCGATGGCCTTTCTCGTGTCAGACTTTTTGCCTAGCTCCCGGGGAGGGACTCGAACCCCCGACAGGGTGATTAACAGTCACCTGCTCTACCTGGCTGAGCTACCCGGGAATATCGACGGCCGTCGCCGCCGTCTTACGCGACCGCGAACGGCCATGTCAGAATGTCATAGTATCGTCATCCCCGCCGACTGAGTCAAGCGCGAAGCACCGTCTGGAGCCACCGGCCCGTGTGCGAGGCGGCGACCTGCACGATCTCCTCCGGTCGACCCATCGCCACCAGGTGCCCGCCGCCGTCGCCGCCGTCGGGGCCCATATCTACGATCCAATCGGCCAGCTTGATCACGTCGAGGTTGTGTTCGATCAGCACCAGCGTGTGCCCTTGGTCCAGCAGCCGCTCGAACACCTGCGCCAGCTTGCGGATGTCCTCGAGGTGCAGACCGGTGGTGGGCTCGTCCAGCACATACAGCTTCCGGGCGCCGCCACGGGCCGTCAGGGCCAGCTCACGGGCAATCTTTAAACGCTGGGCCTCGCCGCCCGAGAGCGTGGTCGCCGGCTGCCCCAAGCGCAGGTACCCCAACCCCACCTGCTGCACGTGCCACAGCGCCTGCGCCAGCTTGTCCTCGCGCGGGAAGAACTTGATCGCCTCGTCCACCGTGAGCACGAGCACGTCGGCGATGTTTTTGCCACGAACCCGCACCTCGAGCACATCGGGCTTGAAGCGCTTGCCGCCGCACCCGTCGCACGGCACGAACACGTCGGCCATGAACACCATCTCGACTTCGATCGCCCCCGCACCTTCACACTGCTCGCAACGGCCACCGGCCACGTTAAACGAGAAATGCCCGGGCCCGTAGCCCCGCGTTTTCGACAGCGGCATCTCGGCAAACAGCTTCCGGATCTCGTCGTACGCTTTCACGTACGTCACGGGGTTCGATCGCGGTGACTTGCCGATCGGGCTCTGGTCCACCAGCACCACGTCGTCGAGAAACTCCACACCCGACAACGACGTGAAGGTGCCCACGGTCTCGCCCAAATGCTCCTTGGCCGAATGCTCCCCGTGCAGCCGGGCCTCGACCGCGTGGAAGAGAATGTCATGCACCAGCGTGCTCTTGCCCGATCCCGACACGCCGGTCACCACCGTCATGGCGCCAAGCGGAAAGCGTACGTCCACGTGGTTCACGTTGTTGGCGCTCGCCCCCGTGAGGTCGAGCCAGCGCGGCCCCACCGCCCGTCGCTTGGCCGGCAGCGGAATCGTGCGTGCGCCCGTGAGATACTGACCCGTGAGCGGGCTGTTGGTGATCTCGGCGATGGGTCCGGCGAACACCACCTCACCGCCACGCTCTCCGGCGTGCGGACCCAGCTCCACCATGTAGTCGGCGATGCGCATCGCTTCGAGATCGTGCTCCACCATGATCACGGTGTTGCCATGATCACGAAGACGCATCAGCAGCGCCAGCAGCTTATCGAGATCCCGTGGATGCAACCCGATGCTGGGTTCATCCAGTACGTACGTGGCATCAACCAGCGCCGCGCCCAAGGCATTCGACAACGTAATGCGCTGTGCTTCACCGCCCGATAACGTGCGCGTGGCGCGATCGAGGGTGAGATACGTGAGCCCCACATCCGACAAAAAGCGCGTGCGGCTTCGCGCTTCGCGTAGCACCGCCTCGGCGATTTGTGTCTCACTCGGCGACAGTGCCAGCGTGTCGAGCCAGCTGTGCAGATCGCGTACCGGCATCTGCGTGACATCGGCGATGGTGCGATCCTGAATGCGCACCGCCATCGCGTCGGGCTGCAGTTTGCTGCCGCCGCAATCGCGGCAGGTGCGCGCACTCTGATACTTTCGCAAGAAGATGCGGATGTACTGCTTATAGCGCTTCTCTTCGAGCGCCTCGAGAAAGGGAAAGATGCCGGTGTAGGCGCGCGACTTCGAGCGCAGGAGCTGTTCACGCGCTTTCACCGGCAAGGTCTTCCACGCCGCATCGGGGGACACGCCGAGTGAGCGCGCGAATTCCACTACCGTACGGCGCTGCTTCTCGTAGCGCGGGGCCGTCCACGGATCGATCGCGCCATCGCGCACCGAGCGCTCCGGGTTCGGCACGATCAGCGCCTCGTCATAATCGAGCGTGGCACCGAACCCATTGCAGGTGGGGCAGGCGCCGCGCGGGTTGTTGAACGAGAACAGCTGTGGCGTGGGCATGGGCGCGCGCGTGCCGTCGTTGGGGCACTCGAATCGCTCGGTAAACGCCAAGCGCGTCACGGGCGTGTTGCCGGTGCTCGCGCGTAACGCCTCGGGGGGGAGCACCGGCTCTGGGAACAGCAGCACCGTATCGCCGTCGCCTTCCGTGAACGAGGTCTGCACCGCATCGGCGATGCGCCCATGGGCCGACGGCTCCACGCGTAACCGGTCGATCACGATCTGCACGTCGCCGGCGGCCGCGAGATCAATCCCTTCGGCGTCCACGTCGTCCAAGTGCACGATACGATCGCCGAGGGCGACGCGCACCAGCCCGCGCGCCCGCAGATTTTCGACGATCACGGCGTGCGTGACTTCCCTGGAGCGAATCAGCGGACAGGCCACCATGAAGCGCGTGCCCTCAGGCAGCGCCATCACGGCATCGGTGACGGTTTGCACCGTGTCGGGACGCAGCTCGCGCCCACACACCCGGCAATAGCTGCGCCCCACGCGCGCCCACAGGAGTCGCAAATAGTCGTAGATCTCGGTCGCGGTGCCCACGGTGGAACGCGACGTCCGGGTGGGGTTCTTCTGCTCGATCGCGACCGCCGGAGAGAGTCCCTCGATGGAGTCGACGGCCGGCTTCTCCATGCGCTCCAAAAACTGTCGCGCATACGCCGACAGCGACTCCACGTAGCGCCGCTGGCCTTCGGCGTAAATCGTGTCGAAGGCGAGCGATGATTTCCCCGAGCCCGACACGCCCGTCACGACCGTAATGGCCCGACGCGGAATGTCGAGGTCGAAGCCCTTCAGGTTGTGCTGACGGGCGCCACGAATACGAATGCGATCCTTCATCCGGTGAAAACTATCGGGGCGGCCCGCTAGATTCCGCATCTCATGCCCGCAACCGCACAGACCACGACCACCACCGACGACGACGCGCTCGGCAAAGCGTACGACGCGCGCCTGGTGCGGCGACTGTTGGCCTACGTGCGCCCGTATCGTCCGCTGGTGGTGGCGGCACTGGCCTGCATTGTGATCCAGTCCGGAATGCAGTTGGTGGGACCGCTGCTCACGCGCTGGGTCATCGACCGGGCGTTGCCGTCCCGGGACGTGGGGCTGGTGGTGCAGGTGGCGCTTATGTACGCCGCGCTGCTGGTGGCCCAGTTCGGGGCCGCCTTTGGCGAAACGATGACCACGTCACTGCTTGGGCAGCGGGTGATGCGCGATCTGCGCCGGGAACTGTTCGAACGGTTGCAGCGCCTCCCGGTCTCCTACTTCGACCGCAACCCGGTGGGGCGATTGGTCACCCGGGTGACCAGCGACGTCGAGGCGCTCAACGAGCTGTTCACCTCCGGTGTGGTGGCTGGGGTGGGCGATCTCTTCACGTTGCTCGCCATCGGCGTGGTGATGCTCGCCGTCGACTGGCAGCTGGCCATGGCCGCCTTCGTGGTCATTCCGCTGGTCCTGATCGCGTCGCGGCTGTTTCAGAATGCGGTGCGCACCGCTTATCGGGATATTCGCACGCGCCTGGCGCGCCTGAACGCCTTCGTTGGTGAGCGCATCGGCGGCATGCGCATCGTACAGCTGTTCGGGCGGGAGGCGCACGAGGTCGGTCGCTTCGATACCCTCAATCAGTCGCATCTCGATGCCCACGTCACCTCGATCAGGGTGTACGCCCTGTATTTCCCGGTCATCGAGTTCCTTACCACCTTCGCCTTGGCCAGTCTGCTTGTGACCGCCGGCTTCCGGGTGGGGAGCAGCGCGATCACGGTCGGCACGGTGGCCGCCTTCCTGCAGCTGGTCCGTCGCTTCTTTCAGCCGCTGCAGGATCTCTCCGAGAAGTACAACATCCTGCAGGGTGCTATGGCC
>Ga0209355_1002349_pt1 | contig 10578 bp, 10 predicted proteins | sample LauGreSBDMM110SN_3_FD_187563 | JGI IMG/M metagenome (GOLD analysis project Ga0209355, IMG submission 187563) | Freshwater lake microbial communities from Lake Michigan, USA - Sp13.BD.MM110.SN (SPAdes) (version 2) | ecosystem: Environmental > Aquatic > Freshwater > Lake | place: Lake Michigan...
AGGTGGAGGAATTGCTGGTCAAGCCGGTGCACTTCGCCTAGGTATCTCTCGTGCCCTAAACGAGATCGACAAAGACAACAACCGCGCAACTCTAAAAAAGAGGGGCTTCCTATCTCGCGACTCCCGCATCAAGGAGCGTAAGAAGGCAGGACTGAAGAAGGCTAGAAAGGCTTCTCAGTTCAGCAAGCGCTAATCTTTCCAAGATTTCGCTAACCTTTCTATCATGTCCCGGTTATTCGGTACCGACGGTGTTCGAGGTCTTGCAAATAAAGACATCACATCAGAATCAGCCCTAAAGCTAGCTCAGGCTGCCGCAATCGTTTTGGGCGAGCAGGCTAGAGCCCGAGGACAAAAACCAATTGCTGTTATCGGACGCGACCCAAGAATTTCCGGTGAGTTTCTAGCTGCCGCAATTTCTGCAGGTTTGGCAAGTAGCGGTGTTGACGTATTCGACGCCGGTGTTATTCCAACCCCAGCTACTTCTTTTTTGACAGCAGATCTAGACGCCGACTTTGGCGTAATGATCTCCGCTTCTCACAACCCAGCACCGGATAACGGAATAAAGTTCTTCTCCCGCGGCGGACACAAGTTAGATGACGAAGTCGAAGATGCAATTGAAAAAGCGCTTTCTGCAAAGCCGCTAACTCCAATCGGTGCCGAGATTGGTCACGTAAAAACTTTCGCCGATGCGAAGAGCCGCTACTTGGTTCACCTTCAGGGAACTCTTCCAAACAGCTTGAAGGGCATAAAAGTTGTTGTGGATTGTGCCAATGGCGCCGCATCTGATATTGCCCCAAAGGCATTCAGGGATGCCGGAGCTGAAGTAGTTGTAATTGGAAACGAACCTGATGGTTACAACATCAACTTGGGTTGTGGCTCGACACACTTGAGCGCTTTGCAGGCCGCGGTCGTTGAGAACGGGGCTGATGTTGGAATCGCGCACGATGGTGATGCCGACAGAACCTTGGCCGTTGATGCAACTGGAGCCATTGTTGACGGCGATCAGATCATGGCTATCTTGGCTGTTGCTACAAAAGCACGCGGGGATCTATCGCGCAACACATTGGTTGCAACCGTGATGAGTAACTTAGGTCTAAAAATTGCCATGAAGCAAGCCGGCATTGAAATGATTGAAACCAAGGTCGGGGACCGCTACGTTCTAGAAGTGATCCGCGAGGGTGGATACACCCTAGGAGGCGAGCAGTCTGGGCACCTTATATTTGCAAGACATGCCACCACAGGAGATGGCATCCTTACCGGCCTTCAGCTACTAGCCCAAATGGCTTCAACGGGCAAGAGCCTGCAGGAGCTAGCAAGTGCGATGACCGTTTATCCGCAGGTGCTAATCAACGTTCCGGAAGTGGACAAGTCCAAGGTTGATTCCGACCCAGAGCTACAAAAAGTAGTCCAAGAGGCAAAAACCGAGCTTGGCGAAACCGGTCGAGTGCTGCTTCGGGCCTCTGGAACAGAGCCACTGGTTCGTGTGATGGTTGAAGCAAAAGATGTTGGAACAGCCCAGAGCTGGGCCGAGCGAATCGCCAGGGTTGTTGAAAAGCAGCTAAAGCTTTCTTAGCAGCACGCTTTCCACCCGGTGATTGTTACCTTTTTTCAAAACCAGGGTAGCCCTAGATCTAGTAGGCAAGATGTTTTCGTTCAAGTTTGGCAAGTTGATGGTTTCCCAAATCTCGGTGGCTCGAGCCAGAGCCTTTTCTATTGGCATCTCGGCGTAACGGTGAAAATAGCTTTCCGGGTTCGTGAACGCAGACTCACGAAGCGCGTAGAAGCGATCCAGGAACCACTTTGAGATGTTTTGCGTTTCTGCATCGACGAAAATCTTGAAGTCAAAAAAGTCGCTCAAAGTAATATCTTGATCTGGTCCTGGCGCCTGCAAAACATTGAGGCCCTCAATTATCAAAACATCCGGTGAGTCAACAACTACTTGTTCACCAGGGAGGATGTCATAAGTGAGGTGCGAATAAACCGGCGCTGAAACTTGGGACTTACCGCTTTTGATGTCTGAAACAAACTTGATAAGCGCCAAACGGTCATAGGATTCCGGAAAACCTTTGCGTTCCATAATTGAGCGTTTTTCTAATTCCTTATTTGGATATAGGAATCCGTCGGTGGTGACAAGTGCAACCTTTGGGGTTCCTTCCCAACGACTAAGAAGCTCTCTGAGCAATCTTGAAACAGTTGACTTTCCAACAGCTACCGAACCGGCAACACCAATAATGAATGGCACTGGCTTGGCGCGCTCTCCCAAGAACTCACTGGTTGCTTTATGGATGTCAGCGTGCTTTGTCACATACAAATTAAGGAAACGGCTAAGGGGTAAGTAGACTTCTGATACTTCCGTTAGGTCAAGAAAGTCACCGAGACCTCGGATTTGAGAGATTTCTGACTCGGTCAAAGGTTGTTTTGTTGAATTTCCGAGCTGAGACCAGTCCGATCGCAATATTTCAACAAATGGGGTCAGCTCGCCCTGGTTTATAGGGGTTGAAGGGGAACTGGAAGCACTCACAACAAGTCATTCTGCCGTAAATTAGAGGTATGTGCGGAATTGTTGGATATGTAGGACCGAAATCAACCAAAGATGTAATTCTTGGGGGATTGCGGCGCCTTGAGTATCGCGGATATGACTCCGCAGGTATTTCGGTAATCACCGCGCTTGGAACCCTAGAGACCAGGAAGAAAGCCGGAAAGCTAGACAACCTAGTTGCAGATATAGAAGCCCACCCAATGGAATCTTCTAAGACCGGAATCGGTCATACCCGTTGGGCAACCCACGGTGCCCCAACCGATCAAAACGCCCACCCGCACCTAGGTGGATCCCACTCAAAACTTGCCCTAATTCATAACGGAATCATTGAGAACTTTGCTGAACTCAAGCAAGAACTTTTGGCATCCGGCACCAACTTCGCGAGCGAGACAGACTCCGAGGTAGCGGCACACTTGATTGCCAAAGAGTTTGATAAATCCGGAGACTTAGCTTTTGCTTTTGGCAAGGTAGTAAATCGCCTCCACGGCGCCTTCACCATATTGATCATCCACGAAGAATTCCCAGATTTGATTTTGGCTGCCAGAAGAAATGCTCCATTGGTAATTGGCCTGGGAGATGGCGAGAACTTCTTAGGAAGTGACGTGGCAGCCTTTGTTGAACACACCAAGCGTGCAATCTCAGTTGGACAAGACCAAATTGTTAGCCTGAGCTCCACTGGCGTCAGCGTCACTAACTTTGATGGGACACCGGTAGTTAGCAAAGAGTTCAAAATTGACTGGGATGCATCCCAGGCCTCCAAGGGCGGCTGGCCATCATTTATGGCTAAGGAAATCGCCGACCAACCGCAAGCGGTAGCAGACACCATGATGGGAAGAATTAACTCAGACGGTCTAGTTACCCTAAGAGACTTAGATGCTTTAGATAAGAAGTACTTCGATGAAATCGAACGCATCATTGTTGTTGCCTGCGGAACAGCAAGCTACGCCGGCGAGATAGCTAAGTACGCTATTGAGAAGTGGGCCAAGATCCCAGTTTCAGTTGAGCTAGCTCACGAGTTTAGATATCGCGACCCAATACTTACTTCCAAGACCATGATTGTGGCCGTTAGCCAGTCTGGTGAAACCATGGACACCTTGATGGCAACTCGCTTTGCTAAAGAACAAGGCGCCAAGGTCTTGGCTATTTGCAATACTCAGGGAGCAACCCTTGCACGCGAAAGCGATGCCGTTATTTACACTCACGCCGGTCCCGAGGTTGCGGTAGCTTCCACCAAAGCCCTAACAGCGCAGATGACTGCGGTGTATTTACTGGCTCTATTCCTGGCAGCCAATAGAGCGATTCTTGATCGCAATGAGCTAATGACTCTTGGAAAAGAACTCTTGAAACTTCCAGCCAAGGTCGAAGAGACACTAGCTTCACTTGGTCAGGTGGCAAAGCTTGCCAAGAAGATGGAAAAAGCAAAGACCGTTTTGTTCCTTGGAAGAAACGTGGGGTTCCCAGTTGCGATGGAGGGAGCGCTCAAGCTCAAAGAGCTCGCCTATATTCACGCTGAAGGTTTTGCCGCCGGTGAACTAAAGCACGGCCCCATTGCACTTATTGAAAAGGGCCAACCGGTGATTGTTATTCTTCCGGCGCCAGCAGACCCACTGCACCCCAAGGTCGTTTCAAACATCCAAGAGATCAAGGCTCGAGGCGCGGAGGTAATCGCTATTGCGGTCCAGGGAGACACCGAGGTGGCAAACTACGCGACCAACGTTTGGTACGTGCCAGCAACCGAGTGGTTGATGGCCCCAATCCTGACCGTTATCCCACTTCAAGCATTTGCCATGGAGCTCGCAACCGCTAAGGGTCTCGACGTGGATCAACCGAGGAACCTGGCCAAATCAGTCACGGTCGAGTAATGATTTTTGGAATCGGTGTTGATTTGGTTGACATCCAAAGATTCGAGAAAGCCCTAGAGCAAACCCCAAAGCTTCGAGATCGCTTATTCACCGAGAGCGAGCGGGAGCTTTCCCTCCAGTCCTTAGCTGCCAGATTCGCAGCTAAGGAAGCGCTCGTGAAGGCAGTGGGCAAAGCCAAGGGGCTATCTTTTCAAGGGGTAAGTGTTGCCAAGGACCAAGACGGCAAGCCGTATTTTGAATTCACCGGCGAGACCGAGCAGACCATCAAGTCTCACGGCATTAGCCAATTTCATCTTTCCTTGAGTCACGATGGCAACATGGCCGTTGCCTACGTGGTTGCTGAGGTTACAAATTGAGAACCATAACTATTGATCTAGAGGCAATTGCAAATAATTACAAGACATTAAAGAAGCTAACCGGCGGTCAAGTATTAGCAATTGTTAAAGCTGACGCCTTTGGCCACGGCATGATTGAAGTTTCCAAAAAGCTTGAATCTATTGGCGTGGATATTCTTGGAACGGCTGACATAGATGAGGCCATGGAGCTTCGCCACGCCGGAATCAAATCTCCAATTATGGCTTGGCTCCACGGCAAGAACACAGAGTTTGAAGATGCCATAAGTAGCGACATTCAACTTGGCGCATCTGCGATTGCAACTTTGGAAAAAATCGGGACTGCTGCCAAGAAAGTTGGCAAGATTGCCAAGGTGCATCTAAAAGTCGACACCGGACTTGGCAGAAACGGTGCTGATCTTGCGAGCTGGCCAGCGCTTATCGAAAAAGCAGTTGAGCTATCAGGCAGCGGAGCGATTGAGTTGGTTGGAGTTTTCTCACACCTTTCTGGGACCAGCGAGAAAGATGATCTGGAACAACTTAGAGTTTTCGAAGAAGCCATCGAGACAGCATCCAAGCTTGGTGCAACTTTTATGATTCGTCACATCGCCGCCAGCCTCGCAGCCTTGAGATATCCAAGTACCAGATTGGACATGGTTCGAGTCGGTGCTGCTATGTATGGCATTGACCCCAGCCCCGAGGTAATCGCCAGAGACTACGGCTTGTTACCGGCGATGAGAGTTAGCTCCGAGGTGGTGCACGTCAAGAAAGTGCCAGCAGGGCACGGTGTGAGCTATGGATACCTGCACAGAACCAAGGCTCAATCCACGCTAGCCCTGGTGCCTTTTGGCTATACCGAGGGGTTTCCGAGGGTGGCTACCGGGCAAGCCGAGGTGTCACTAAATGGCAAGAAATACCCGGTTCTAGCTCGGGTGGCCATGGATCAGTTCATCCTGGATCTAGGAACCGACAGCGCCGAAGTCGGCGATGAGGTCGTAATCATCGGCGATAGCACCAAGGGCGAACCAAGTGCTGAAGATCTAGCCCGGGCGGCCGGCACCATCAATTATGAAATAGTTACCAAGATGGGCGGCCGGGCAAAGCGGGTCTTTCGTTGAGTAACGCTAAGCAACTTTCGATTTTGATCAAAAACGAGAACCAGATGCATGAGCTTGGTGTTCGGTTGGGTTCATTATTGAAGCCAGGAGATTTGGTTTCCCTGAACGGTGTCTTGGGTGCTGGAAAAACTACCCTCACTAAAGCAATCGGAGAAGGTGTCGGGGTTCAGGGAAGTATTTCTTCTCCGACGTTTCTGATTGCCCGCACTCACCCAACAGAATCAGGCACAGCCTTTGTTCACATAGATGCGTATCGACTGTCTGCCCCCAGAGAACTGGATGATCTAGACATCGATTACTCAAACTCAATTTCGGTTATCGAGTGGGGTAAGGGATTCACTGATGGCCTTAGTGAATCACTTCTAGAAATTGAAATTGAAAGATTTCTAGATTCCGAAGACCGTAAGCTAACTGTTTCTGGCCAGGGAAGACTCGGCGATGCCTCAAAACTTCTTGGTGAATCAATATGAAGCAGATTGTTTTAGCACTAGACACATCACAAGGAACCTCGGTCGCTGTGCTGGTAGATGGCAAAGTTGTAGCTGAGTCAGCAGATCCAAATCCAATGCGTCACGCAGAAAACATTGGGACACTTATTGCGAGCTGTATCGAGCAAGCAGGTGTCAGCGCAGCTGGAGTCACGGACGTAGCTGTGGGGATTGGCCCCGGGCCATTCACAGGCTTGCGGGTAGGAATTGCTGCAGCCAAGATGTTTGCCGCTGGCTCGAAAGCAAGACTCCATGGTGTGGGTTCTCTAGAGGCAATTGCATACAACTTGTCTCTAACAGAGCCGACCTTGGTGATTGCCGATGCCAGAAGATCTGAGGTTTACTTTGGCCTTTACCAAGGCAAGAGCCCTAACGGGGTCCCTAGAGCCCTTGTGGTTCCTGGTGTCAACAAGCAAGCTGAGCTGGAAGCTAGGCTCCAGGCACAAGCTCAGGCGTATGAGCTCATCTCGGAGCCGGTTGCCGCAGCTTCCGTCGGATTGCTAGCCCTTGCCCAGCAATCAGAAGGCCACTTGGCTGGCCCCATTCAGGCCAATTACCTTAGAGAGCCTGATGCCACTTATGCAAACCCGAAGAAGGTTTCTGGATGAGTCATCAAATAAGGATTGGCTCAGAAGCTGACCTAGAGAACATAATGCAGATTGAAAAAGCCTGTTTTGGTAACGACGCTTGGTCTAAATCAAATATGAAAAGTGAGATCCTTGCCCCGCACACAACCTATGTTGTTGCCGAAGAAAGTAATTCCTTGATCGGGTATGCGGGCCTTAGCAAACTTGCCTCATCAACAAGTTGCGATATTCAAACCATTGCTGTGAGCGAAAGCCATCGTGGATTAGGTGTTGGGCGAAAGCTAATGGAAAGCCTTCTAGCTTTTGCCAGAGAGCAAAAAGCCAAAGAAGTTTTTCTTGAGGTGCGCGAGGACAAACCAACGCCACAGAAGTTATATCTCTCTCTTGGTTTTAAGGCGATTGACCGCCGTGAAAACTACTACCAACCAGATGGTGTTGCGGCTATTGTGATGCGTCTTGATTTGGAGGGTAACGCATGAGTGCTCCTATCGTTTTGGGAATTGAAACAAGTTGTGATGAAACCGGAATTGGAATTGTTCAAGGGAACAAGCTGCTTGCCAATGTGATTTCATCCTCAATGGATCAGCACGCAAGATTCGGTGGTGTAGTTCCTGAGATTGCAGCACGTGCACACCTAGAAGCGTTAGAGTCCGTTTTGGCCAAAGCACTTCAAGATGCAAAGATTTCAATCGATCAAGTCGATGCTGTTGCAGTCACAAATGGGCCGGGGCTTGCAGGAGCTCTCATGGTGGGAGTGGGTGCCGCTAAAGCGCTAGCCGTTTCGTTGAATAAACCTATTTACGCAGTTAACCATTTGGTGGCTCACGTGGCGGTGGACATCTTGGAGCGTGGAAAGCTCGAAACCCCAACTGTGGCGCTACTAGTTAGCGGAGGTCACACCTCTTTATTGCTGGTTCGGGACATTTTGAATGACGTGCAATTGCTTGGGGAGACCGTAGATGATGCCGCCGGGGAGGCCTTTGACAAGGTCGCCCGGGTCCTTGGCCTGGCTTATCCGGGCGGGCCCGAGATAGATAAGGTCGCCAAAGACGGCGATCCAAAGGCCATTAGGTTCCCAAGGGGGCTGAGCCTGCCCAAGGACATGGAACATAACCGCTACAACTTCAGCTTCTCCGGTCTAAAAACGGCTGTCGCGAGGCACGTCGAGCTAGCCGAATCAAAGTCAGAGACAATTTCAGTTCCTGACGTTGCCGCATCGTTTAGAGAAGCCGTTGTCGATGTGCTTGTTACCAAAGCTATCAACGCCTGCCTTGATAACAATGTTCCAAGACTGATTCTTGGCGGCGGCGTTGTTGCCAACGCAAGACTTCGAGAAGTTGCAGCAGCAAGATGTGCCGAGGCAGGAATTGAGCTTCGGATACCAGCGTTATCTCTTTGCACAGACAACGGCGCAATGATTGCGTCCCTTGGCGCGCAGATGGTTATGACTGGCGTTGAGCCAAACAATCTTGACTTTGGGGTTTACTCGACTATTGATTTCTAGCCGCGAAGCGGCAGAGCAATTCCAATTACTATAAATACGCCACCAAAGACTTGATTGACGCGTTTACCAAACTTCGCGAGAGCTGGCTTCAAAGTATTGGCAAGAGAAGCAACGACGTATTCGTAGATGAATTCTATAATCACAAAAGTAAGTGCCATAACGACAAACTGTGAGAGCAGAGAAATACTCGGATCAATAAACTGCGGCAAGAATGCCACAAAAAACAATATTCCTTTGGGGTTGGTAAGAGCTGCTAGAGCACCTTGTCTAAATAGGTAAGAGCTCTTTACACCAGCAACCGGTTTGGTTTCTTGCGCACCAATGGCAGGTGAGCGCCAAACAGAAATGCCCAGCCAAATCAAATAGGCTCCACCAACAAATTTGAGCACCGTAAGGATTTCAACCGATGCTGCCAGCAGGGCTCCGATTCCAAACATTGAAAGGGCGATAACCGTAGCAAAGCCAACAGAGCCGCCAATTATGGTTGAAAGGGTTTTTCGCCTCCCATAGATTGCCCCGTGGGTAAGGGCCAAAAGCCCATTGGGGCCAGGGGTCAAGGTAAGCCCAGTTACTGCCAGAAGATACAGAACCCAGTTACCAAGCTCCATTTAGGCCCTACCTGGCGCCAATTTCTCGAAGCGCTGTTGCCTTGGCTTGCTCCGGAGTTGTTGCTTTCAAAACAGCCTGCGCTACCTTTTGGGCATCTTCTAACTCAAGAGAGGAAAGCGCGTTGTGTACCGCATCAACTTGAGATCTAGAAACACTGACCGAGTCAAAACCAAGACCAGCTAACAAGATTGCAAAGGCCGGATCAGAAGCGCTTTCGCCGCAGACCCCTGATGATATCCCGGCCTGCTTGGCGTCATTGGCAATGCGCGATAGTGACTTGATAAGCGCTGGTTGCCAATGATTCAAGAGTGCCCCAAGCGATGGGTTCATCCGGTCTGCTGCAAAAAGATACTGAGACAAGTCGTTGGTACCAACCGAAACAAAATCCACAACGCCAGAAAGTTGATCGACCAGCAACGCGATTGAAGGAGTCTCAATCATTATTCCAACTTTGTATTTTCCAAGACTTCGAGCCAAATCCGAAAATGTCTTTGCCTCGTCAACGGTTGCAACCATCGGGGCCATAACCCAAACCTCGCGACCGGACTCTTGGCGTGCAAGTTCCAATGCCTTTAGCTGACCCTCGACGAATTCACGATGATTGGCAAGGAGTCGATAACCGCGCACTCCAAGTGAAGGATTTTCCTCGGCCGGCATATTCAAAAATGGAACTGGCTTGTCGCTTCCGGCGTCAATTGTCCTAACCACGATTGGACCCTCGGGAGCAGCCTTTAAGATTTCGCTATAGCTTTTTGCTTGCTGCTCAATTGATGGCTCATGTGAGGAAGACAAATACAAAAGCTCAGTTCTAAAAAGCCCAACTCCATCGGCCAGTGTTTTACTGGCTGATTCGGCATCTTCCAGGGTTCCGATGTTGGCCCTAACTGGGATTAGGGAACTCGCGCCAATTGGGACAAAGTTGATGGCTTGGGTTGCCAGAGATACGTCATCGCCCACAATCACCCTGTCGCCAACTGGATCCACCAAGACCCTGTCGCCAGTTGCCAACTCGCTGGCACCGGGGCAGGACACAACGGCTGCGATGTTTCTGGAGCGACAGATGATTGCGGTGTGTGAAGTTGGGCCACCTTTTAGGGTGACAACACCAACCACCGCATCTGTGAATTGTGCTGTATCGGCAGGAGAGAAATCTTCCCCAACAAGCACAATCTTTCCCTTTGTTGGCAGATCTAGATCTAACTTGATTCCAGCTAACTTTGCTTGGACTCTTTTTGATAGATCCTGAAAGTCAGCAACCCTCTCATCAAAAGTTGGGTCACCCTTGAGTAGCTCGGCAAACTCATCAACCGCTTTACCAAAAGCGGCCGCCGCACTCCAACCATCTGCAATGTTTGAAGATGCAACTTCGAGAAGTTCATCGTCTTCCAACAGAGTCTTTAGCGCTTCAAAGATTTCAGCGCTGGTGCCACCAGCTTTAGCGCCGAGCTCATCAAGTTGATTTGACACAAATGCGATTGCAGATTTCAACTCGGAAATTTCCTGCTCTGGAGTCTTTATTGACTTTGTCCACTCAGGAAT
>Ga0209355_1002350_pt1 | contig 10576 bp, 4 predicted proteins | sample LauGreSBDMM110SN_3_FD_187563 | JGI IMG/M metagenome (GOLD analysis project Ga0209355, IMG submission 187563) | Freshwater lake microbial communities from Lake Michigan, USA - Sp13.BD.MM110.SN (SPAdes) (version 2) | ecosystem: Environmental > Aquatic > Freshwater > Lake | place: Lake Michigan, USA...
GAACAAGAAGAGTTCATATTATTGATAATAGTGTTCCCACTATTGAATTTTCATTTAATAATTATTATAGAAATAATAATAACAATTATGTTTATTTTGATGCTAGTTATACTGATTTTTCATATGTAGCTCTAGATCATACTAAAACTTATAGATTGGGTGAAGTTAGCTTTAATTTTATTCAAGAATTAAGTTCAATATTATTTAATTTTGACTTAAGTGATAATTTAGATTTGAAATCAAACATAAAATACCAAATAACTATTAGTAATAACAGCTATAGACAAAGCATAACGCGTATTAGCGACTTAGAATTGAGTAGTAATAACATGTTTAAAAATTTATTTTCTAAAAAAGACACATCTTTTGTGCTAATATATGATATATGTGATAATCAATATAACTCAGCAACAAGAACAAGAAATGTAAAAATTATAGATATAAGCACAAATTTAGATATAAGTTTTTTGAATAATTCGTCTAACTTAACTATTAGTTTTGGGGATACTAATTTTAATATACTTCGAGATGTTTCTTTTAATCATAAGAGATTATCTATTGCTTCTATTAGCTTTGATATTAGTTATATTTTTCCTAACGCTACTCCAATTACAAATACTATAACTTCAGTAAGCGGCAGAAATGCCACACTACTTTTTGATCCATCTGCTTTAATATATAGATTAGGATCAAATAATGTAAATTATTTTCCAAGAGCATATACAAGTGATTTTTATAAAAAAGAGAGAACTATTGATATAAGTAATAGAGGACCACTAATTTCATATGTCGGCGACATAAGTCATGAGATTTATACTACTTTAAGCGATGCATCATTAATAAACGGCGTAATAAGTATTAGCATATATGATGCGTTTTTTTTCAAGAATTATAGGACAGAATTATCATATAATGGAACAAATTTCAAAGTAACATTTGATAATTGCCTCAATATATTTGAGCCCTCATTTGGAATATATAATATATATTATAGTTCAACAGATTTGTGCGGAATAACTACAAGGAGAACGCGGAAATTGGATGTAGCAGATAGAAGACCACCAGTAATAACAATATGCGGTGATTTTATATATGAATTTTCGGGCAATAATTCGTATTATTTACCAGACAATTCGTTTTATATTGAACAAGGTGCTTACGCTTATGATGTAGGAACACGAACACAAATATACGATATAAGCATAACAAAGACTAGCCAACAAAGAATTCTAAATACAATTTCATATGAAGTTTATTACTTAAATATATCAAATGAAACCCTAGCGACGACCCGTTTGTTATACGATCCAAATAGTTTGATTTATCCAGATTATAGAGTTATTTATAGAGCGACCGACGCATTAAATAATTATCAAGACATATGTAGAAATATATTTGTAACAATTTCTAAAAAACCAAAATTATATCCATATATTGAGGTAAGTAATAATAACGGCCTTATGCGTTATTCGTTATTAGGTGATATTTCAATTAATAAGCAATTAACAATAAGCACAAACACAGAAGATTTAATATATGATTTAAGTTTAACATTTAAATATGATAGGTCGAGAGAAAATAATCAAAATATTATTTGTGAAGCAGTAAAAAATGCAATTTTTGCAAGAAACAGAACTAATAATTATATTAAATTTGTATTGGATGCTTCTGGTTATCTTGGTGATCCGCTAAATAGATCATATATAACGGTTGCACATGAACCAATAAATAGCATAAATACAAATAGTGAAATCGGTCAAAAAATATATTTTTATGCGCGTGATTTATCGCAACATACTATTGATCAACTAAGTTTTTTAGAATATAATTTATATTTTGAAGATAGGACACCTCCACAAGTAGGTTTGTTAAGTAATAGAAATTATTCTACTAATTCTGATTACACTAATATTTATGATTTAAGCTATCCGCTATTAAGTGCGACCTCAGTTAATGATTTAAAATTAAATATTAATAGTTATGACAATTTTAATAATTTATATAATAAGTATGAGAAATTTTATAAGCAATCTCTCACTAATCTTAATATAGTGTTATATGACCCGGGAATAAATATAAAAGATATTGTAGACGGTGAAGTTAATTATATTGATAGTTCGTTCGTACAAATTATAAGAACAACAATTCTATCAACAAGTGTATTAAGTTATAATTTTTTAAATTCCGATATTTCCATAAATTATTATAGGGTTAGCGACGGTTCACTGATTGACGTATGTAATATTTTATTTGACGGTTGCAGTAATAACTTTGTTAGAAACTATAGTCAACATTATAGTGTTAACGACAGATCGATTTATAACAATGTTAAGGATAGTTCCAGAAATATTTATGTTACTAGATTTCCGCCATTTATAAATTTAAATTATCAAAGTGATTGCTGTAGCAATAAGTATATTACATATTACCATAAGAAATTTGAAAAATATGTAGAACCAAAAGGAATTGTAGTAGACTATTTTGATGGATTAACGCTAAGTTTCGAAAATGTGAAAATAACTAATACTATAAATGAAAATAGAACAGGCATGTATACTATAAAATATGATGTAAGTAATAGTGCAAATATATTTAACATTGATGATGTGCGAAAAGTGAATGTTATAAATACTTTTCCGCTGCAACAACAATTTACTTATAATTTTGATGATATATCAAATTTTAATTTGTTACCGCAAAGCGTCAACTCTTACGACAATTCTTACAATAAATATAGTTTATATAATGGAACCTATAAATTTGATGTATCGCAAAGCAGGGCAATTTCTATAAGAACGCAAGAATTTGATATATGCAATGGACTTTATGATATAAGCAATGTTGTTACATTAACAAGTGAAAGCTACAATACTATAAATAATAAAAAATTTTACTATAATAGCGTTAGTTTAACAATAAGCGGTGATTTTAATAAATTAGCCTTTGAAATATCAAATAATATAATTACTCCGCACTTATTTGTATATGATGATCAAAATACTTATGTAAATATGTATGATGTTATATATAACAATGAATATAATGTAATTATAGATGGATCATATATTGTAAACATACAAAATTTGAATGTTGCAAATTCTAGTCCATATTTTGAATTTGCTTCCACAAGTGATCGAGATTTATATTTAAGTATTGGCAATTATAGATTTTATCAAATAGGATATAATAATTTTCACAATCCTATAAAATTTTCTACTACAAAAGACGGGACACATAATGGTGGTATTGAATATACGAAAAATGTATTTAGAAGAAATCTTCCAGGAGTATCAATATTAAGTAGAAATTTAAATTCCAATTCAAGCTATATTCAAATAAATATTGACGCTACTACGCCGTCAACATTATATTATTATTGTGAAAATTTTCCAAATATGGGCGGACAAATTAAAATAAAGAATAACATAATATTTTCTAAGCACGCAATTATGTTGAATGGGTACATAATAGATGCAAATAATGAAAGGAAAATTATGAATTCCAATTATAGTGATGATGAGTTGTTAAAAAATAGAATATTACTAACTCAAAGGTTTAATATAAGCGGGGGCGACATGTCTCATGTAAATATTACTTGTATTACGCAGAGAAATATACAGCACAATATGCTATATAATTTAAAACAGCTCCCACATAAACTAATAATTAGGAAGCATATAAATTTGATAGATAGAAGTGATGTTAGTTTTGTGGTGGACGATATTAATACTGTAATGAGGGAGAATGTAGAAAATTATTTAGTAGAAAATAGAGGTTCTGGTTATACTTTTGACAATACATATATAAATTTGTTTAAATATGAATTTGATACATCTTTAAATGTAACAAAACGAAGTACTGACCCATTGTTGAACATATATGATCATGATATTAGACCGATTTTTTATAATAATAAAAATTATAATTATTTGACAAATGCGAGTAATGCGACAAATTTTTTACATGAAATATTAAATTATAGTGATTTTTTTAGATCTAATAAATTATTAACTCCTACATTGTTGGTAAATAGCTTTCACTATAAAATAAGCGATTTTTTCTTTATGAGAAATTCAAAAATATTGAATTTGGATTTTAATAATGAATATATTTTTAATAATAAATTACTTGCTCCACGCATTAAAATATCAAATATTACGGGAAATTATGTAACTTTTAACTTAATTATTTATTACAATACTAATAATAATTGGTATTTTTCTGATCCTCTTTTAAGGACAAATAAAGAGTTATTGTTTGGAACTTATGAATATATTGTTTATAGTGATAGATTAACTCAGTTTGTTAGACAAGAAGTTGCACCTGCAACTAGAGATTTTATAACTTTTTATAATGGATCAATAACTATTACGAGTAATATAATTTATTCTTATAACATGGAATTAAGTAATAACTTTTATAGTCAAACTATTTTTAATAGCATAGGACACAATGATTTGAGTAATACCGTTTTTCTAAGTATTAAGGATAATAGCAATAATAATGCATCAGTATGTGGCCTAACAAAGAAAAATTTGTATAATAATGTTTACTTTGATAATAGTCAAATATTAATATTTGATAAATTTAATGAAGAAAGAGTAGTAAATTATCAAGTAAACACACCTTCATTAACATTACAAGATACATTAAAAGAAGAAACTAATAGTGATAATTATTTAATAGATATATGTACTAATGACATATATAAGTTTTTAGATAGTAGACCGTTAACTTTTAAAACATTGCGCGATCTATCGCTTAATGATGAATATAATCTATATATAGCTTTTACAATACATGAAGAGCTGACAAGTATAAGCAATAACATTTTAACCCAATATGATATTGACCCTATTTATTTGAACAACATACCTATTAAGCGAATTGGATATATATACAGGCAATACTCGGATTATCCATTAAATAGTTATGATAGTTCTATAAATACTATAACTGAAACATCTTATAATTCGCTAAAAAATCAGTTAGGTAGCCACAGCTACATAATAGATTTGAATGATTATTTTGATATAAATATATACAAACAAACACTAACAGCAACGAATGTATATAGATCGGATTTTATTGACACAAGTAAATTGAGATATACTTTATTAGATTTAAGTTTTTCTAGAGACCTTAATTTATATGATATAAGTGCGGGGCAACCTGTTATTTTCAATGCTACAAATTTGAATAAGCTATTAACTATGCGAAATAGGATTATTCCAATATATTATAAATTAAGATATATGATAAATATATTAGCTGTGCTTCGTTCTAATGTTGTGTATAATAATACTACATTAATTCTAAAAGACGATGATAGTATAAATTATTATAGTAATTTGTTAAGCCCTGATCCGTCTAATTTGATAGTCAATGTTTATACAAATAATATTACTATAAATAGGTTAAATGCGTTATATAAGGAAATATTTGATAACATGCAATTACTGGTATTGCGTTATGACGAAGTAATAGAAACATATACAATTGCGCATACATATTTAGTAAATATAAGTGATTTTTTAAATATGGTAATAAATGTTGATTATTTAAATATAAATTATTTGGATAATATATTAACATTATTGGAGAGAAATATTGAAGCAGTTTTGCTTGATATACCTATATATAATGATATAAATAATATAAGACAAGTGTTAACTATAACTAATTTACCTAGCAATATTGTTTTGATTAATAATGGTACTAGAACACTATTAGAATATAATGATATAAGTAATTTGAAATATTGTTTTACAAATTTTTATTTTTTAGCCAACGAGCTTGATCTTATGAGAAAAGAGATTGCTGTGCGAAATTACGGCTATGGATTAAGTTTTGAACTTTATAAATATGACATGGCTAGTAATACTACAAATAATTCGCTAAGAAGATATGAAAATATGTTTTCCATCAATAATTTAGATGCTACAAACTTATATAATGACTTGAAGTATAATTTTAATTTATTGAATAATACTTTTAGTTTAGATTATAGTTATGTTTTGCATAACTATAGGAATGTTACTAGTTATTATAGTCCCTCACCAAATGCTAGTGATATTAGGATAAATTATCCGGCTTATAATGATGCATCTGTTAATAATTACGCAACTTTATATAATAATGTGGAAAATTTGTATAATATTATTACAAGTATTTTTAGTGTAATATCTACAGATTATGAAATTTTTAATAAGCAAACACTATATGTAAATACGACTTATGAGTTTTATGGTTCCAAACTATTAATAAATAGTTATTATTCCAATAGCATAACGTTAAAGTTAAAACTACAATATGTAAAATCTTTATATCATACAATAGAGTTGTCTAATATTTATCTTGATATAACTATTCCTGATATAATACCTCCTACATTACTTTTTAATAATAGCAGTGATATATGTTTCAATGAAAATGTATTTAATTATGATGCATCTGTTAATGAATTAATAACCACTAAATTAATTAGCGATATAAGTTACATAGATTTTAATCAGTTATATCAAATTAGTTCTGCAAATCGTAGATATTATAATAGTGTATCCACTATAAACAATAATATTTTATCTACTACCCGTAGTTTGGTAAGATCAAATAATAATTCACTATTAGAAATTGATTTTACTGATATTAGTAATGTAAATTTTGGAGGGATGCAAACAAAAATTACTACTATAAAATATATTATTACAGACAATGCTAATAATAAAAATACTATTTTAAGAAGAATTACGTTAATAAATGATAATAGGGAGCCCCTATTTTTTTATAATAAACAAGTTTATTATTTTTCCGAAATTGTTAATAATAAACCGTTAATAATCAGTGAAACTATTACTGAAAACGAGTTTATTAGTAAATTAAGGACCTCTGTTATAGTGTTAAATCCTTTACTTATTGATATGCTTCCTAATTTATTTACACTAACTGAGCCACCAAGAGATCTAAGTTTTATAGACATTAACTATATTCAAATAGTAAATGTGGTGGCCTCAGTTGATGACGTATTATTAAAAATTAATAATGTTAATTTTAACGGTCCAATTATAAGTTATCCAAGTGTAACAACTAACAGTTTTAATGGCTTTATTAGTAATACTAGTAACGATGACGCTCTTTATATTAAATATTTTAGTAGTACAAACGTTTATGATGTGGAAGGTATATTTAAAATAAAACTAGAAATAACACGTAATGAAATAGTTACAGTTACAAGTATAGATACTCATTGTTGTTATCCAAAGGTTGACTATAAACCTATACAAGATAGTTATAAATTAGGTTCTCAAAATTCAACTGTAATGAGAATGGCCAAATATATTATTAACAGAAATATTTGAGAGAGTTATTTGATGCTATTTATTTATTGTTATTTATTAAATATATTTATAAATATATAAATATGCCAAGTATGCCAAGTATGTCAAGTATGCCAAGTATGTCTAAGGTATTTATTCCAAGAAATATTTTGAAATATATTTTATATTTTGTAACATTATCGATTGCAATAAATTTTATTATGAATAAGCAAATTATGGCATTATTAAGTTTAATTATAATTGCGGGATTAGTATATTATATTAATAAAAATGAAATGATGGCGCTTTTAATTTCAATAATAGTTACTAATTTATTACTAGCATTGCAATATTTAGATATACAATATAAAGAACCATTGCTAAAGACTACAAAAACAGGGCAACATATAAGTCAAGCACCTGAAATGTATGTATAAATGTATATTTTTTCTAAAAATTGATATATGTTAATTATTTAAAAAATTAACATATAATACTATTTATGAATAATGAGAAAGGGTTATTATATTTAATCCAACCGGCCGAATTAGTTGGAACATCTCGTTATAAGGTTGGTTATTCGAAGAATAATGATTTAAATAAATTTAGGAAAGATTATAAAAAGGGGTCTAGATTTTTAGATATATATGAATATGATCATTCGCCATTACTTGTACGTGAAATTAGAAATAATTTCAATAATAAATTCAAGCTAGTTGCTGGTCGAACGTATTATGAGGGCAATGAAAATGATATTAAGAAACATTTTAATGCTATTATAAATAATCATGCATTAGCAAATAATAGTAATGTAAATAATAGCAATAATTTGCTATATCAGTTATGTTCAAAAACTAATACTAAGACTTGTATGTATAGTAATAGTAGTTCATATATTACTAATCAATATACTACTAATCAATATACTACTAATCAATATACTACTAATCAATCTTCTAAAAAAGTATGTAATGGATCATTAGCAAATTATGCATATATGCACAATATAATGTATGGTGAAAATTGTTTAACAATTAAAAAAGGTTATACTAATCCAAATAAATCATGTTTATACAATATTAATGTTTAATGTTTAATGTTTAATGTTTAATGTTTAATGTTTATTAATTAATACGTTTTATTTTTTTATTTTATTTTAAAATTTATATAAATGTCACTAACGAATAAAATAGTTGCAAATATAAAGAAAACAGATGCTGATGTAAATAGTTTTGTAAATACGACAAATGTTGTATGTATAGACACATCTAATAATCGAATTGGTATAAATACCAAAACTCCACGCTATTCAATTGATATAATAGGGACTGGTCCAAATAATATGATTTCTGTAAATAAATTGCTAATAGAAAATATTGCTATAATCAAGGATATAAGTTGTTTAAATAATATTGATGCAAGTAGCGGAACATTAAAGCATATAAATTACACAACTATAAGCGGAAACTCGATCATAAGTAAAGCTATAGTTACTATTAGCGCAAATATTATTGATTTAAGTATTAGCAGATTAAAGTTAAATGATTTAAGTGCTACTAATATAGATGCATCATATTTAAGAGTTTTTAATGGTGGAGATCTAAGCGGGCATATTATTGTAAGAAAGCTTACAGTATTGGGAGAATTTTCAGGTGGAACTGCCACATCCTTCTCCCAATTAGTAATAGCAAGATCTACATTAACAAGTATGACTTCGACAAATTCATACATACAAAATATTGATTGTAGCACTATTAAAGTTGATACTAGCGCAAATTTTAGAGGAGATGTATTTTGCAGGAAAAATATAGATTTAAGTTCTGGGTCATTTATAACGTTAAGTGGAAATATATTATATGCAAATAATTTTAGGGGACTAAGCATTAGTTGTGAACGATTGGTAACACAAGATTGTAGTATTAATGGTACATTGCAAGTAAATAAAATTGAGGATTTAAATGGTAGATCTATAATAGGAGAAGGCGGAGCACTTAATGTAAATACGTTGGGATCACGATTTACAGGTTTAACAATAACAGAAACTTTAACTATAGATAATAATTGTGACATAAGTAATTTAAGAATAAATAGGAAATTGGACTTTAGCAACGTTGCCTCTCTAATAATGCCTACTTATTCTTCGGTGCATAGTTTAAGGCAATCCAAATCAATAGCAATTGATATTTCGGATATGAGTATGAATATAATAAAATTATACAATAGCAATAGTTCATGGTCTAATATTTATACTAAAACTCATTATGCTTCTTTAGATATAAATAGAGAGCTTTCAGGAAATGACATTTCTTCAATATTGATAAATGCACAACCCAATTATTTCATAGAAAATTCGAATAATTTAATAATAAATTTAGCTAATAATAATAAATATAAATATATTCCATTAAGTTTCAAAATAATAGGTTCAAAAATAGCTTATAGTGGTGAAGGTATTTTTAAGATTTTAGATATTAGTAGTAGTAGTAGAAATGGTAAATTAAAAGTGCCCGATATATGCGGAGTATATGAGATAAATGCTAGTATAAGTATGAAATATTTGAATAGAATTCCGGGAGATGTGGAACCAAATACATATATTTTTGGATTATATAATAGCGTTTTGAATAGCGATATATCGTATATTTATCTTGAAAATGCGAATAATATATTGACGTTTGACAATAGTTTTAATTATTCGACGTCAATGTTAAACTATATTGGACCATTATTTAATAATTCAGATGGATTTACATTTTTAATATCATGCACTAAAGATTTAGATTATTTAGTAATAGATAGATTTAATGGTTCAATAAAATTATTGAATTATTAAACATAGACGAGAGATTTATAATAATTTTTAAAGATTTAAGTAATTTGAGATAAGGAATTGAGTTGTAGAAGCTGATTTATTAATGCTTTAAGAGAAATGGGCTGATTAGCAGCGTCCATAAAAACGAAATCTTTAGCTCTTATATTTCCGCCGCTAATATCTATAGCTGCAAGAGGATTTAAGGTATTTATGCCTATTCTATTATTAGACGAATCGATACATATTAAATTATTGGGGTCAGGAGTATAACTATAACTGCTTGAAACACTGTTAATAGTGCTAATTATTTTATTATATTCACTATTAGACATTTTATATATTTAAAATATATAAAATATAGCAAATTTAAACAAATTTATTTATAAACAAATTTAAGCAAATTTAATATATTTTAGAAATAATTATTTTCTTTAATTATATTATAAAT
>Ga0209355_1002353_pt1 | contig 10567 bp, 7 predicted proteins | sample LauGreSBDMM110SN_3_FD_187563 | JGI IMG/M metagenome (GOLD analysis project Ga0209355, IMG submission 187563) | Freshwater lake microbial communities from Lake Michigan, USA - Sp13.BD.MM110.SN (SPAdes) (version 2) | ecosystem: Environmental > Aquatic > Freshwater > Lake | place: Lake Michigan, USA...
TGTGTCCCAAAGTGCCGAGTCAAATTGCAGAACCTTCATCGCTAATTCACGCTCAGCATCGTGCGAAATCGTCGGCGAAAATTTACGAACGCTCGCGCGCTCGACATTTGCGCGACGAAAGATGCTGCAGATTCGTGCGTGGGCATATTGTAAATACGGCGAAGTATTGCCATCAAACGAGAGCATCCTCTCCCAATCAAATGTGTAATCCTTGATTCGATCAGTTGAAAGATCCGCATATTTAACAGCACCAATACCTACGATGCGCGAAATCTCGTTTCGCGTATCTGCCGACAACTCTGGATTCTTTTCTGCAACTGCTGCAGCAGCACGTTCAACAGCCTCAGTCAACAATGCATCAAGTTTGATCGTGTCACCACTGCGAGTCTTCAACATTTTGCGATCAGCGCCTAAAACGTTTCCGAATGCGACGTGCACCATCTCTCGTGGCGACTGCAGCCAACCCGCTTGTTTGGCCACGGCCGCAACCATCTGCAAATGCTGCGCCTGTGGTGCGCCGACGACATACAGCAACAGCGACGAATCAAGTCTTTCAACGCGGTCAATCACGCATGCGAGATCACTCGTCGCATAGTTGTATCCGCCGTCAGTTTTACGGATAATCAGTGGCAACGGTTGATTCTCGCGATTTGTAAAACCTTCCGGAAACACAACATCGGCGCCGTCACTATTTGTTAACAACCCCAAATCAGATAGTCGTTGTGCAACTTGTGGCAATAGCGAGTTGTATGCACTTTCGCCCATCACATCTGTATCTTGCAACAGCACACCAAGAGTTTCATAAATTGTTTGAAAATATCTAGTGCTCTCGGCAACTAATAGTTTCCAAAGTCTTAGGGTTTCGGCGTCGCCACTCTGCAATGCAACTACACGTGTGCGTGCTCGAATTTGAAACTCTTCTGAGCCGTCAAACTTTTTTCGTGCTCCACGATAAAACGAATCTAAGTCTCCGACCGAAAGTTCTTCGGCAGCGTTCGTTTCTCCGAGATCAACCAGGTGCTCAATCAACATGCCAAATGGTGTACCCCAGTCACCTACATGGTTTTCGCGCACAACCGTATTGCCAACGAACATCAACATTCGCACGAGCGCATCGCCGATCACCGTCGAGCGCAAGTGTCCAACATGCATTTCTTTTGCCACGTTTGGCGCCGAATAATCGATCACGACGCGACGTGGAGACGTAACTTTGCGCACGCCAAGTTTTTCACTGGTGCTCGCAACAACCAGTTCGCGTGCTAGAAAATCATTGGCAAAAGTTAAATTAATAAACCCTGGCCCAGCAACTTCTGCAGAACTGCAAATATCTTTCAACTCTGCAACTTCAAGAATTTTTGTCGCGATATCACGTGGTGTTGCACCCATCGCCTTGGCTAAGGCCAACGAACCATTGACTTGCGCGTCGGCGCGATCACTTTGGCGCACCGCTGTGTCGATGCCGTCGGCTAGCGATCCACCAACTTTGGCGAAAGCAACGACCATGCGTTGCGCAACATAACTGATCGGATCTGCCACCCTTTCATTGTTGCCGAGATCGCCCAGCAAAACGTGCCGTATTTGACCCGACCCCTAATTAACTGCGCTTACCGTTGTGGGCAGGCACGAATGGCGTCAACGATGATCGCAAAGGCTGCATCAGCATCAATGGTTTCTAGAACTCTCGTGTTGACCTTTGTGCGCGACAAAACATGGCGGTCATCGATAACTGTCATACCGCGAGTAAGTGTGCCGTCAATCTCGACTGCCACATGTTTTTCGCTCGCCGTGAATAATTCTGGGTGGGTAAGAGCCAACACAGCACAAACATCGTGAAGTGGCGCACCTGCAAAATCGTCGTGCAGTGATTTATACATCTTGCTGAAAAATTCAAGCAATCCGGCCAACATTGGACCAACAGTTTCGTGTGCGCCACGAACCATTTCAATGCGTTTTGGTGTTGCCATAATTTGATGAGTTAAATGCAAACCGCTCATAATAATTTTTGCACCAGAATCAAAAACTGTCGCTGCGGCTTCTGGATCGCACCAAATATTAAATTCGGCCGTCGCAGTGCGATTGCCGAATCTTCCACCACCCATGATTGAGATTCCAGCAATTTTGTCGACCAAATCGGGCGCAGTGCGCAATGCCAGAGCGATATTTGTTAGCGGGCCAGTCGGCACCAACCACAAACCCTTATTCGACCGAACTGTGTCGATAATAAAATGAACAGCATCAGTGCCATCAGCAGGGCGCGACGGTTCTGGCAACTTTGCCCCATCCATCCCACTTTCACCGTGCACATATGCCGCATGTATTGGCTCAGCAACTAATGGCCGACCAGCACCAGAGTGCAACGGCACACTCGAACCGCAAAGATCAAGAACTATCCGCGCATTTTTGGTTGTAAGCGACAACGGTGCATTACCAGCCACTGTTGTAACACCGAGTACATCAGCAAATTTCGACGCAACGATTAACGCGAAAGCGTCGTCATGGCCCGGATCACAATCCATCAAAACTTTTATTTTGGGCGCCATAGATTAAAGCGCCAAAATAATAGTTACGGCTACAACAAACATCCCTTAAATGATGACACATTTACGACCATGACAAACAAAACCTCAGCACTCGTAATAGCTGACATCTGGGCACGACCACAAGCACGAACAAACGTCTTCGCGAGAAACGCAACGCTCGTTGTTGGTTTCGCTCTGCTAACCGCAATCTGGCGATTAATCACTGATTAAATCAATAGAGGGTGGCGATGCATATGCACCGCCACCCTCTTTAACTACTAATTCGTCTTACTTTGTCGACCAAACACCTGTCCAGTCAATACCGAAGTTTGTAACCAAGCGGCGTGGACCACCCGCTGCAAGACCTAATTCTCCAACACCGCCAAGCTTGTTATAGCTCAGCGCATACTGCGTGAAATTGATGTTTGTCATGCGAACTTCATTTTGCAGTTGTTCAGTTGCTTGCGCATAAAGCTTCTTGGCCTTTACCTTGTTCGGCTCGGCGCGCGCTGCAAACAACAGATTCTCACTCACTTCATCTTTAAATGATGAGATGTTCAAGATGCCGTAGTAAATTTGCAGTGCGGCGAGAGCTGGTGAAAGCTTGGCTGCACCACGCAAGAAGTGCGTTGGGTTGCCACCCGATGTATCGCTGACAACAAACGGGACTATGAATGACGTGCCTGTACCTTCCATCAAAGTAAGTGGCAAAAGTTGTAGCTGATTCGGGAAGGCTTTTTGAATTAGTTCTGCTGTTGTAATAGACAACAGATTGCCTTTCATACCTGCTGCCTCAACCATCGCCTTAAACAGCTGCGCATCTGCAGCTGAGTCGGACGATGTGCTGTCGTAAGGAATACTGAATTCGAGTGCCTTGCCGGTCTCTTTCGTGTAGGCGGCGGTGAACTCTTTGGCCTTCTTCAGGTCAAAACCCGCATAGCCCTTCTTGTTGAACATGATGTTGTTTGGTCCAACAATTGATTCTGGAACAGCGCCCAAACCTTTCTGACGTACCTTCAACCACTTCGCACGATCAAGTGAGTGCGAGAAAGCAAGCCGCGCGTTTTTACTGTTAAACGGAGCGATCTTGTGGTTAAGCCAGAGAGATGGATAGTAATCAAGAGGAGAAATAATTGAAGTTAACTTCTTGTCTTTTTGTAACGCAAGAATTTGCAGGGCTTCTCCGTTTGAAGAAAACATTGTCGCTGCAAGCGCACCACTCTTCACGCCACTAACGCGTGATGCCGCTTCGTTAACGTAAGTAAACGTGATGCCGTCAAGATATGGCAATGCGCCACCCTTTGCGTCTTTGCGCCAATAATTTTCGTTCTTTGCAACTACAAGATCAGTCAATTTGTGCGACACATATTTAAATGCGCCAGTACCGACTGGAACTGTTGAACATGTAGAACCTGTGAGTTGAGCAACTGATCGAGCCATAAATCGGCCTGACCCAAAAAGGGTTTCGGGAAAGTTCACTTCTGCGTTATAGAGCTTGACGGTTACCGACATTGCGCCAGTTTGAATAACATCGGTGAGATTTGCAAGCGCCCCAGCACCTGTACCCGAAGATGGCGACTTCGGAGACCTACCGATCAATCCGTTCAGGTAGAGCGCACCTCTAAAGGCTTGCAAATTAATCAACAGAGCGGTGCCATCAAGAGGTGAGCCGTCATGAAACTTGATTCCATCACGAACGACAAGATTCCAAGTTTTATAGTCAGGGCTACTTTCAAAAGACTTGAGCAGGTAAGGCACGATTTTTCCGTCACTACGTTGCTCAACCCAAGTTTCATAAATTGAGCGAGCGCCCATCAATGCTGAGTTCGCCAAATTGTCTCCTGTACAGAAACCTGGGAACGTGTCAAAAATACCAACTTTTATGTTTCCGCCGCGCTTGGGCGTGTCGGCACTTGAAGCACCGCTGGTTGTGACCTGACTGAGTGAAGCAACAAGTGCGATTGCCATTACGGCAGCAAATTTGCGACGACCGCTTGTGAATAACTTTTTCATTTATTATTTTCCTTTAGTTAGGGGGTTGAACAAGACGATGTTATAAGAAATACCACGATCGTTCTCGTATTCGATTTCTGTGAGTTATGTCACCTTAAATTATTGGATGATGGCAAGCCACAAATTGTCCTGGCGAAACTTCGCGCAACTGTGGCTCTTGCTGTGTGCAAAGCACCGATGCTGCTGCACAACGAGTTCTGAAACGACAACCAGTGGGTGGGTTCATCGGTGACGGTGGTTCACCTTGCAATAACTCGGTTCTCGTCTGTCTCGTCGGGTCGGGAATAGGCACCGAATTAAGCAACGCTCGTGTGTAGTGGTGCGCGGGTTTTGCGTAAAGAATCTCTGGTGGTGCAACTTCGCAGATCTTGCCAAGGTACATAACCATCACACGATTACTGATTGCCTTAACAACCGCCAAGTCGTGTGAAATAAAAATTATTGACAAGCCATAGCGATCGTGCATGTCTTGTAGCAAGTTAATTATCTGCGCTTGAATGCTCACGTCAAGCGCAGAAACAGGTTCGTCACAGATCAACATTCTCGGGTCAAGCGCTAACGCACGCGCAATGCTGATTCGCTGGCATTGACCACCAGAAAATTCATACGCATGTCGATCAAGAACAAGCTCTGAATCAAGACCTACGTTGTTAAGAAGTTCGTTGATTCTGACCGAACGCTCTTGCTCGTCACCGCGTTGCCAAATCTCAAGTGGCTCATCAATAAGTTGTTTGACGGTCATTCGAGGGTCAAGTGAAGATATTGGATCTTGAAAAATCATCTGGATTGCAGTTCGTGCAGACCTTAGGTTATCTTTTGGCAACTGTGTTAAATCTGTGCCTTCGAAAATAACTTCACCAGAATTTGGTGGTGGTAACTGCAAGATTGCTCTACCAAGTGTCGTCTTTCCACAACCTGACTCACCAACTATTGCGAGTACTTCTCCTTTGATAACGTCAAAACTCAAACCCGAAACAGCCTTGACAACTCGGTCTTTGCTTAAACGAAATTCAACAACTAGATCACGAACAGTCAATACGACGTCAGTGCTATTGCGCATGTGTGCGATACCTGACCCAGCCATTAAAGCGCTTCTCCAATCGGAAAGAAACAACGGTACAAATGGCCATCTGGGTCTGTTTTCAAAGTTGGACTCTCTTCAAGGCACTTGTTCTGAAAGTACTTGCAACGCGGAGCAAATGAACAACCAGAGCCACGATCAGTTGGGTCGGGCAGTCGACCAGCGATCGCCAAAAGCCTTTTACCCACAGGGTGGTCAATTTTAGGAATTGATTCAAGCAGTGCTTCGGTATAGGGCATGCGCATATCAGCAAACAATTTCGTAGTTGGTGCAAATTCAACGACTTGACCTGCATACATCACCGCAACATAATCTGTATTGCCTGCCACGACACCCAAGTCGTGGGTCACCAAAATCATTGCCATCCCCAGATCTTCGCGCAGTTCACGCAACAACTGCAAGATCTGTGCTTGCACTGTCACATCAAGTGCAGTTGTCGGTTCATCGGCAAATAAAAGTTTTGGATTACATGAAATTGCGATTGCAATCATCACACGCTGGCGCATGCCGCCCGAAAGTTGGTACGGAAACTTACGCAACACCGATTTGGCATCTGGTATTCGAACGAGTTGAAGTAGTTCAAAACTGCGTTTCAACGCATCTTTCTTACTCATTCCAAGCCGAAAGATCAAACTCTCTGAAATTTGTGCGCCAATACGACGAACCGGGTTTAGCGCCGTCATTGGGTCTTGAAAGATCATCGCCATGCCGGTGCCAAAATGACTGCGCACATCTGGGCGAGTCATCGCGGTCAATTCATGACCATCGAAAACCACTGTGCCAGTTCGGTGCACATTGCTACCTTGCAATAGTCCCATTGCCGCTCGCGACAGAACTGTTTTGCCTGAGCCAGATTCGCCAACAATGCCGACGCTCATTCCGGCTGCAATCTCGATATCGACATTGCGTACGGCCTCAAGCATTCCGCGTGGTGTATCGAAACTTACATTGAGATCTTTGATACTTAGTAGCGAGTTCATATTTATTTCAGACCTTTGACTCACGACTATCAAGGCTTGAACGAATTACATCGCCAAGATGATTCGTTGAGATCACGGTGATTGCAAGAACAATTACCGGAACATAAAGCACGTGCGGTGAGTACTCAAGATCATTGCGGCCACGAGCGATCATGCCACCCCAACTTGCACCATCAGGAATGCCAACGCCAAGAATCGACAAGGACGCCTCGGCAATAATGACGACCCCGATAGCAAGAAACGCAACTGCGATCAGGGCTGGCAAAACATTTGGCACAATATGCTTCATAATTATTTGGCGATCACGCATCCCCATACTGCGGGCCGCTGTTACAAAATCGCGACCCGACCATGAAAGCGTCGCTCCTCGCGCAATGCGACCCAAAATTGGAATCAGCACAATCGTCAGCGAAATAATCAGAACCATGACTCTGCGCCAGGTCGGCACCGATTGATTTATGTCAACATTTGTTGCCAAAACCGAGACAAGAGCCAAAGCAAGCACCAAGTTCGGAACTGCGAGGCCAACATTAAACAAGGTCGACATCACGATGTCAACCTTTCCTCGCACAAACGCTGCAGTAATTCCAAGTGCGCTACCAATTAATCCGCCCAAACTAACCGCTGTTACCGCAATAAATACCGACATGCGAGTGCCAGCGATAAGTGACGACAGCAGGTCATAGCCATTATTATCGGTGCCGAGAATATGGCCTGGCGAAAAAGGGACTACGCCAAGATCGTCCTCATAGACAAACTTCCAAGATTTAAACGGCAACAGCGAACCAAAAACGGCCAGAAAAAGCATCAGCCCGATCCACGAAACAGAAAGCCAAGTTGGTTTAGTGAATTTAGAAATATTAAACATTTGCTCTCCGGTCACGAGTGCGAGGATCTACAAAACCTGAGCCAATATCAACAACCAAGTTAAAGAAAACATAAAATAAAGAGATCACCGCAACGCACGACTGTAACGCAATATATTGTCGACCAGCAATCGCCACGAAAATCTCAAAGCCGACACCATAAGTCGCAAAGATGCTTTCAACAACAATTGCCCCACCAATTAGACCACCCATGCTTAATGCGGCAGAAGTGAACAGAGTGATACTTGATGGCCGAAATACATGTTTCCATAGAATTCTTCGGTCACTTAAACCTTTTGACATCGCCATCGTCACATAGTCTTCACGAAGTGAAGCGATCATGTCGGCACGCAACAATCGCGTGTATTGAGCAATTAATCCGAAACTCAAACTCAACACTGGCATCAGCATGTGTTTGAAATGCTCCCAAATACCCTCAGAATAAGTTGCATAACCAAGAGTTGGTAGCCAGGCGAATTTTACCCCGACGACAATAATCAGAATCAATGCGATAGCAAACCCAGGTATTGAAGACATGATGAATAAAATATTGCTGATAATTCGATCAGTGCGGCGACCAGCGCGATAAGCCGAAATTACACCAAGAGGTATCGCAACAGAAAGAGCAAAGACCTGCGTGTAAGCCATTAAAAGTAACGACCGAGGCATCGCTTTTGCTAGGTGCCCCGAAACAGTTTCAGTTCCACCTGAGAAATAAATTTTCCCTAAGTCACCTTGCACGAAGTTGCCAAGCCACTGGAAGTAATAACCAATAGGTCCTTTGTTGAGACCGATTTCGTTTCGCAGAATTTCGCGTTCGCTTTCGCTTCCGTTTGGGATCAAAATAGTTGCGAGGTCAACCGGAATTAAACGAAGCAAAAGTGAAGCTCCAAAAGTTACGAGTAGAAGCACGATAATCACCTGCACTACACGCTGCAACCAGAATTTAAACTTTGACACAGATCCCCTAACCACAACCAACTATTAAATTTTCGCTACAACTTTATCTGCAGTCAGTAAGCCTAGATGATTGATGTTATAAACAGCGAGGCGACGGTGTTAAAACACCGTCGCCTCGCGTATTAGTGAATTACTTTATGAATTATTTAGTTGACCAAACACCTGTCCAGTCAATGCCGAAGTTCGTCATCAATCGACGTTGTCCACCTGCGGCAAGTGGCAATTGGCCCACTCCACCTAAGTTGCTGTACGTCAATGAATAGGCGAGCATCGAAATGTTCGTCATGTGAACTTCTTCTTGAAGTTGTTGTGTTGCCTGCTGGTAAAGCTTCTTCTTCTTTGCCATATTTGGTTCGGCACGGGCTGCGAACAACAAGTTCTCGCTGACTGTGTCCTTGAACGATGAAATGTTCAAGATTCCGAAATAGATAGGTAGTCCCTTAAGTGCAGGAACTGCCGCAGCAATTTGTGTGATGAAATGTTTTGGGTTTCCACCTGACATATCGCTCACTACGAACGGAACAATGAAACCAGTACTTGTACCTTCCATCAACAGAAGCGGCAAGAGTTGGAATTGCATTGGGAATGCTTTTTGAATCGCCTCTGCTGTCGTTACCGACAAGAGATTCACTTTCATTCCGGCTGCTTGCCACATCTGCTGCAAGAGAACAGCGTTTGCAGTTGAGTCAGCAGACGCACTTACGTACGGCAAACTAAACTCAAGAGCTTTACCTGTTTCTGTCGCGTAGGCAGCCACAGCAGCTTTCGCTTTTGCAAGGTCAAATCCTGCGTAGCCCTTCTTGTTGTACATAATGTTGTTTGGTCCAACGATCGAGTCTGGAACCATGCCCAAGCCCTTTTGGCGAACCTTCAACCACTTAGCACGGTCCATCGCATGAGAAACGGCGAGACGCGCGTTCTTGCTGCTGAATGGAGCGATCTTGTGGTTCAACCAAATTGTTGGATAGTAATCTGTCGGCGAAATAATCGACGTCAGTTTCTTATTTTTTTGCAAGTCAAGAATCTGCTTGGCTTCTGAAGCCGACGAGAACATCGTTGCTGCGAGCGCACCACTCTTCACACCGCTAACGCGTGGTTGTGCATCTGGCAAGAATGTAAAGGTGATTCCGTCAAGGTATGGCAACTTGCCGCCCTTGGCATCTTTGCGCCAATAATCAGGATTGGCTTCAACAACAAGTTTTGTCAACTCTGTTGAAACCAACCTGAACGCACCAGTACCAACTGGTTTTGTCGAACATGTTGTTCCAAGAATTTGACTTGGCGCACGGGCAAAGAAACGACCCGATGCGTAAAGCGATTCTGGATAATCAGACTCTGCTTGATACAAAGTTACTTGCACCGACATCGCACCAACTGCAACGACATCTTGAATGTTTGCAGTGAAACCTACTGCAGTACCAAGAGCGCCTTTGCTCGCTGGAGACCTGCCAAGCAAGCCGTTGATGTAGAGCGCTCCGCGCAAAGCCTGAAGGTTTAGCAACAATGCTGTTGCATTTACAGGAGTGCCGTCATGGAACGTGATGCCATCTCGAATTGTCAGCAACCAAGTTTTGTAGTCTGCGCTGTGCTCAAATGACTTAAGCAAGTACGGGACAATTTTGCCATCGACTCGTTGCTCAACCCATGTCTCATAAATAGTACGACCGGCCATTAGCGAAGAGTTCGCCAAGTTGTCTGCCATGCAATATCCCGGGAACGAGTCAAAAATACCAACTGTGATATTTCCACCACGCTTTGGTGTGTCTGCACCCGATGCACCGCTGGTTGTAACTTGGGTGAGAGAAGCCACAAGCGCAATTGCCATCACGGCAACAACTTTGCGACGACCACCTGTGAATAATTTCTTCATATTTCATTTCCCCCTTCGGAAAACGGCATTGTGCCTAACTTCACTGTATATACAAAGACTGGTCTCTGTCAAAGAATGTTGCACAAATGCCCTAGAACTCAGATGGCTATGCGAGTCGGGACTTAACTAAATTGGCGATTTTTGCCCCATCGGCGCCTGCGCCTGCCCGATTGCGTACGGCTTTAACTACCCCACCCATTGCCTTTGGCCCTGTTAACCCCGAACTGGCAGCCGCCGCCACCTCTTGATCCACAATCTGTTCAAGATCGGCATCGCTC